>Ga0209290_1000459_pt1 | contig 29555 bp, 25 predicted proteins | sample EN1Hudsemesocosm_2_FD_184632 | JGI IMG/M metagenome (GOLD analysis project Ga0209290, IMG submission 184632) | Methane-oxidizing microbial communities from mesocosms in the Hudson Canyon - EN10B Hudson Canyon (SPAdes) (version 2) | ecosystem: Environmental > Aquatic > Marine > Cold seeps... | reverse complement strand
CTCCAGCTAGTAACGAGCGCTTGCGTCACCTATTGTTGGTGGCGGAAAAGGAAAAGAATTACCTGCAAGGTACAACACAGCGATTATCGGCAGAAAATATTGATAAGAGCTGGGTTGAGCGGTTGGAGGAAAAGCCGGATTTAGCAGAGCGTGTTGATGCTTTTGTTGCAAGGTTTGGGAGGTTGCAGGATCATCTAGGGGGTAAATTAACCCCGGAGCTGCTTCGACAAATGCTAGAGGAGCCCAGTTCAGCGATTAATAATCTTAATAGAATGGAAAAACTAGGCCTGTTGCGTTCGATGCTTGACTGGGTCGAGGCGCGTAACCTTCGTAATCGCCTAGTCCATGAGTATGTTGAAGATAGCGAAGAGTTTTCTGGCGCGCTTAATCGTGCGATTGAGTTGGTTTCGCTTCTGGTAGAGACATCTGATAATTACAGTCTGTACGCCAATCAATTCCTTGATGGCACTTAAATGGTATGATGGTTTTTACTCTGTGCAGCGCAACGGTCTTTCTATTGCGAGGGTGTTCTGCTGTGGTTGAACGGGCTTTAAAGCGAAAGGAAGGCTCACCACCGAGTACACAGAGGTGCTAGGCACTTCACCGAGAGGGGCTTTAAGGTTTTTCCTCTGTGCAGGGATCATCCTGGTGTTCTCTGTGGTTAAATGGGTCTTAAAGCAAAAAGAAGGCCCGCCACCGAGTGCACAGAGGTGCTACTCCCTGCAACGAGAAGGAAATTAAAAAACTACCTTGCTTAAATCTTTAGTTTTTTCTCAGTGCAGCGAAGCGTCTCGGTGCCCTCTGTGGTTAAAACGTCCTTAACGGTCCAAAGCACTTATCCCTTAATAATGCAAAATAGACCGAATTACAGCCTAAAACCTGCTGGCTACAAATGTAAATAAATGTTAAGTTACGCGGCTTATATAAAGGGTGTGTTAGGCCTTTTACTCAAACTACATCGAAGTGACAAATTACATAATTATTTTATAAATGGAATCAGGAATGTTCTACCTCCAGCTTTATCGTGCAACTCAAGGTTATGTACGCTGTTTTCTGCTAGTAATGTTATCTCTACTTAGTTTTTCGGCTTTCTCCATTCAGCCTACACCTCAACAGATCGCGCAATTTAATAATATGTCTCCTGCTGAGCAGAGCAGTATCGCAAAGCAGTTTGGCGTGGCTGTTCCACAGGCTGCTACGGCTCAGGCGCAAGTAGTGGAACAAAAAACGACTGTGGCTTCGAGAGATGTTCCACAAGCGGTCTCACATGAAAATGTACAGAAGGAAAATAGAAGAACAAAAGAAGTAGCGCTTAATGCTTTCGGTTATGACTTGTTTGCCGGTAAACCTACATCCTTCACGCCTATAAACGATATTCCCGTTTCATCTGATTATGTCTTAGGTCCAGGTGATTCCTTAAAAGTAAACCTGTATGGTAAAGAAAGCCTATCTTATGAGTTGCCTATTGATCAGGAAGGTATGGTTTATCTTCCGGATTTGGGGCCGCTATCTTTGGCTGGTTTAAGTTTTTCTGAAGCGAAACAAACCCTAATTAAGACTGTCGACCAAAAAATGATCGGCGTAAAAGTTAGTGTCTCTATGGGGACGTTGCGCTCGATTCGTGTATTTGTATTAGGGGAGGCATATCAGCCTGGCTCTTATGTGGTTAGTTCTCTTTCTACGATAACAAATGCATTGGTTTTAAGTGGAGGAGTGACTACGAATGGTTCGTTACGAACTATTCAATTGAAGCGCCGTGGTAAGTTGATTCAGTCACTTGATCTATACGATTTGCTTCTAAAGGGTGATACCGTAAATGACGTCCAATTAAAGTCAGGTGATGTAGTTTTTATCCCTCCTGTTGGTCGGACCGTCGGTATTAGCGGAGAAGTTAGACGGCCTGCCATTTATGAAATAAACACGAATGATACAGCGAAACATTTAACCTCTCTAGCGGGTGGTTTGCTTTCAACTGCACAGCCTAACTTGACTAAGGTGCAGAGAATTACGAGTGGCGATGATAAGTTGTTACTGGACGTTGATTTAACCCAAGCTGATCTTAATTTTAAGCTCCATAATGGGGATAGTGTATATGTCCCGCCAACGTTAGGGTTGTTGAAAAAAATTGTAACTGTAATTGGTGAGGTTCTACGACCAGGGGTGCAGAGTTGGCAAGACGGTGATCGTGTCTCGGATGTTATCGAAGTGGCTGGTTTAACACCGAATACAGATCTACATTATACCTTGATTAAGCGATATTTAATGCCTAATGGAAAACTGCAGCTTTTGCATGTTTCTCTTGGCGACGTATTAGAAGACCCTTCATCTAATCAAAACTATTTACTTAAGGATCAGGATGAGCTGATTTTGTTTGGGCGCTATAATTCAAACCGACAGAAGGTTGTTGAAGGTTTGGTTTCAGAAATTAGGTCGCAGGCCAATGTTCAATTTCCATCTCAAGAAATCAGAGTGGGGGGGAATGTGAGATATCCAGGAGTGTATCCTTTACTAGAGGGTATGGAAACAGGTGATTTACTACATGCTGCTGGCGGTTTGACTGAGAAGGCGTTTCGGTTACGGGCTGAATTAAGTAGAATTGAGTTTGATGAGAATCAAGAGCGCTTGCAGTCACGTTATGATCTGGATTTGTTAGACAATGATTCTTTGTCTTTTATATTGAAGTCTAGAGATGAATTACAGATTAAAACTATTCCCAATTGGAGTGAATCTGAACAGGTTACCTTAAATGGTGAAGTTAAGTTTCCTGGTGTCTACCCGATTAATAAGAATGATACCTTGGCAAACTTGCTAGAGCGAGCGGGTGGTTTAACTGAGTTTTCTTATGCACCAGGTGCAATGTTTACTCGCTTAGATTTGAAAAAACAGCAGGCCGAACAGCTGAAGAAAATGCAAGACCGCCTATCGGAAGATATTGTAAAGGCCGAGTTGGTGGCGGCAAACCAAACGGGCGACAAAAAAGATTCTGCTGATGTTTCTGAGGCGCAAAAATTACTTTCTCAGTTAAAAAGTACCACAGCGACCGGGCGTTTAGTGATTGACTTGGACAAAGTATTGAGTGATGAGTCTGACTATTCAATCCCCTTACAGGGTGGTGACACGCTTTTTGTTCCCACTAAAAAGAATTCGGTCACTATTATTGGTGAGGTACAGCTTCCCATTTCACAAGTATACGAAAGTGAACTCGATTATTGGGATTATATTGAGCGTAGCGGGGGTACAACAGATAAAGCAGATGAAGGGCGTGTCTATATAATAAAAGCTAATGGTGCTGTTGACATCCCGACTACTTCAAGTTGGTTTGTGGGTGATGATGCTATAGTCTCACCTGGCGATACCATAGTTGTCCCCTTAGATGCAGATAAGCTTGATCAAGTCGTGTTATGGCGTGACGTTAGTCAGATTTTCTACCAAATTGCTCTTGGTGCAGCGGCTGTTGGTAGTTTGTAGCCTACCATTTGTGAAAATCTTCTATAAATCAATTGACAGTGCCGAAATAGAAGGCAAGGAAAAGTGAAATAATAAAGGCGAAATTTCTTAGTGGTTACCTGGATGGATATAAATTAGCATCTATATATTTGATTAGCATCAAGGCGATATAAATTGTTCATTAAGTAAAGTTGCTTATATGCGAGTATCATCGAGAAAGTTAACAAACTCTAAAATCGAGAAATAAAATAAGTGTCAAAAGCAGAAAACAAAATAACACCACAGACAAGCCAACAAATGCATGTTTATGACGATGACGAAATAGACTTGCGAGAACTCGCCAGTGCTATTTGGAAAGGTAAATGGATAATTCTCTTCATAACCGCTATATTTTCTGTGGCCTCAGTTTTTTATGCGCTATCCATTCCCGACGAATACAAGTCCACCGTACTACTAGCTCCCGCTTCTTCAGCCGGTGGTTCATCGCTCTCAAAACTTGCAGGCCAATATGGCGGCTTGGCTTCATTAGCTGGTATTAATCTAGGTGGCGGAGGTGGCGATGATAAAGTGGCTATTGCCATCGAAATTATTAAATCGTGGGGTTTTTTAGAAAGTTTTATTGAGCAAAATAACTTACAGGTTCCCTTGCTTGCAGCTGCAGGCTGGAACAGTTCAAATAATCAACTGCTGATTGATTCTGAGGTGTATAACGAAACAACAAAAAATTGGGTGAGAGAATTTAACTCAGATAAAGGTCAAAAAGCAGAGCCAAGCAGCTGGGAATTATTTAAATCGATTAAAGATAGGCTTTCAATTAGTCAAGATAAAACAAGTGGCTTAGTCAGCTTGTCGGTAGAATACTACTCCCCGGATTTAGCAAAGCTGTGGGCAGAAAAACTAGTGAAAGCAATCAATGCTAACCTACAACTAAAAGACCGTGATGATGCTGTCAAGAGTATTACTTACCTAAAAAATAAAATACAAGAAACAAATATTTCTGATATGCAGACCGTTTTTTATCAATTGATAGAAGAGCAAACTAAAAGCCTAATGCTTGCTGAAGTCAGTGAAGAATATGTGTTTAAAACGATTAGTTCAGCTAGGGTGGCTGAAGAAAAGTCAAAGCCTAAGCGGGCTCTTATTGCTATTTTTGGTTTTGCGCTTGGTGGAATGTTATCGTTACTAACCGTACTCAGTTATCACTTTGTTTCTGGTAAGAAAAAGTAAAGCGAAGAAAAAATTATTATGAATATAACAGGTGCAAAAATTGCCATTATAGGGCCTGGGTTATGTTTTGCGTTTGTAGGTTGTTAAATAGGAAGTTTAAAAAATTATGAAGAACTTTGCGTTAATTGGAGCTGCGGGATATATAGCGCCGCGACATATGAAAGCGATTAAAGAAACTGGTAATACTTTGGTTGCAGCATTAGATAAAAATGATTCCGTAGGTATTATTGATAGTCATTTTCCAGAGGCCGACTTTTTTGTTGAATATGAACGATTTGATCGTCATATAGATATGTTGAAACGTGAAGGTAAACACCTAGACTATGTAAGCATAGCGTCACCTAACTACTTGCACGATTCTCATATTCGATTTGCGTTACGTCAAGGTGCACATGCAATTTGTGAAAAACCTTTGGTATTGAATCCTCACAATATTGATGCATTAAAAGTTGTTCAGGACGAAACAGGTAAGCAAGTTTATAACATATTACAGTTGCGTCTACATCCAAGCATTATTGAACTAAAAGAGTTTGTTGCAGCCGAAGTTGCCAAAAACCCAAATAAAGTTTTCGATGTAGATCTGACTTATTTAACAAGTCGTGGGCATTGGTACTTTACCTCTTGGAAAGGAGATGAGAATAAATCTGGTGGTATCGCTACTAATATTGGTGTTCATTTTTATGACATGCTAGGTTGGGTTTTTGGCGATTTGGTTAAAAATGAGGCTCATTTAAAGCAAACAGATGTTAACGCCGGTTATCTAGAGTTCCAGCACGCTAGAGTACGTTGGTTCCTTTCTGTTAATTACGATTACATTCCTGAAGACGTTAAAGCTGCCGGACAACGTACGTATCGATCAATTACTGTAGGTGGCAAAGAAATTGAGTTTTCTGGTGGCTTCACAGACCTTCATACATTTAGTTACCAGCATATTTTAAATGGTGGTGGTTTTGGCTTAGAAGAAGCTCGAAATAGTATTGAGATTGTCAGTGATATTCGTAATCAGAAGGTCGTTACTAACCCTTCTGATATTCACCCATTTGTTAGTAAAGTGACTAGTTGATGTCTGACTACTATGTTCATGAAAGCGCCATTGTAGATGATGGTGCGCAGGTAGGTAATGATTCGCGAGTTTGGCATTTTGCGCATATATGCAGCGGTGCACGAATCGGTGAAGGTGTTTCTTTGGGGCAAAATGTTTTTGTTGGTAATAAAGTAACCATTGGAGATAGATGCAAGATACAAAACAATGTTTCCGTGTACGATAATGTGCGCCTCGAAGATGAAGTGTTTTGTGGCCCCAGCATGGTATTTACAAACGTGTATAATCCGCGTTCAGGTGTGGAAAGAAAGGATGAATATCGTGATACTTTAGTCAAAAGAGGTGCAACATTAGGAGCTAATTGTACATTGGTGTGTGGAGTTACTGTTGGAGAGTATGCATTTGTAGGTGCTGGCTCTGTAGTGAATAAAGACGTGAAACCTTATGCATTGATGGTGGGCGTTCCAGCAAAACAAATTGGTTGGATGAGTGAATACGGTGAAAAGCTAGAGTTGCCAACTGAAGGTAATGGTGAGTCTATTTGCCCACATACTGGTGATGAATATTCTTTGGTTAATAGCTTGCTCTGTAAGGTAGATTAATGATGCAATTTATAGATTTGTCTGCTCAATACAAGCATTTGAAAACACGTATTGATGTACGTATTCAGAAGGTTCTTGATCACGGCAAATACATCATGGGGCCAGAAGTACAAGAATTAGAAGAGAGGCTTGCGTCGTATGTTGGTGTTAAGCATGCAATTACTTGTGCCAACGGAACTGACGCATTAACACTAGCATTGATGGCGTTAGATATTAGTGAGGGCGATGCGGTTTTTTGTCCTACATTCACTTTTTTTGCTACCGCGGAAGTTGTTTCATTTGCCAATGCTACTCCTATTTTTGTTGATTCTAATGAGCAAACATTCAATATATGTCCACAAAATCTCGAAGTGCAAATTCAAAAAGTAATTGGTGAAGGTAAGATAAAGCCTAAGGCAATCATTGCGGTTGATCTCTTTGGCTTACCTGCTAATTACCCTCAAATTGAAGCGATTGCCAATAAATATGATTTGAAATTGATTGAAGATGCGGCCCAAGGCTTTGGTGGCAATATTAATGGCAAAAAGGCCGGATCATTTGGTGATATAGCGACAACAAGTTTTTTTCCTGCTAAGCCCTTAGGTTGTTATGGTGATGGAGGGGCTGTATTTACCAATAACGACGAATACGCTGCTCTGATTAAATCCTACCGCGTACATGGCAAAGGTAGCGATAAATATGACAATGTAAGAATTGGTATCAATAGTCGTTTAGACACAATTCAAGCGGCAATCCTATTGGAGAAATTAGAAGAATTCCCCATAGAGTTAATTAATAGAAATAAAGCTGCGATAGCTTATGAAAGGGAGTTATCAACTTCTTATAAAACCCCACAGGTACCAGAGGGCTACTTAAGTTCTTGGGCACAATATACACTTGTTGATGATAATCGTGATGAAGTAATGGCTGAATATAAAAAGAAAGGTATACCTACCGTGATTTATTATGGCACTTGTATGCATCAGCAAACTGCTTTTGTAGCATTGGGTTACCGAGAAGGTGACTTTCCTGTAGCTGAGCGGTTAGCAAAAAAAGTATTTAGTTTACCTATGCATCCATATCTTGAAAATGTAGTGGCATACTAATTTTGGTCACGTAATAAGAGGTGCTAAAGCGCACATAAATATTACGAATGACCTAAATATGAGCAAGAAAACTAGAACACGCTTTTTACCTGAATTTAAAGCCGAATATGCACAGCTCGTGCTTGATCAAGGCAGTTCTGTTTGAGAAACTACAGTTTCAATGGGTGTTGATAAATCTGTTAGAAAGCTCAAGGTTGAGCGTGACGGCGTCATTATTCAAGGTGAGCCAATTTCCTAAGAACAGGGTGGAATTGCCGAACTCAAAAAGCAGCTAAAACGCCTAGAACTCGAGAAAGAAATTTTGGAAAAGGCTTCAGCTCTCTTAGTTTCAAACAGAATGAACGGTTTATGCTATTTAAGCGTCTTAAGAGAGCCTATAAAATTAATGAACTATGCTCGTTGTTTGATGTGCCTTGAGATTAAGGGTTTGTACACCTAAGAATTATCTAAAGTAATCTGAATGCGAAATTAAGGCGATTTAGTTTGTGAGTTAAGATGGAACTGAGTCAATTAGCTTGTTTAAATCTTGATCTTTAAAAAATCCACAAGAGGAAATGAATTCTGAAAATTTTAACTGTCATTGGGGCGCGACCTCAATTCATCAAAGCAGCCGCTTTAAGTGTTGATATAGAGAATGATTCTGAACTACAGGAAGTGATTGTTAATACTGGCCAACATTATGATAAAGATATGTCAGACATTTTTTTCTCTGAACTTGGTATTCTCGAACCCAGATATAATCTAAGTATTCATGGCCTTTCACATGGTGTTATGACTGGAAGAATGCTTGAGAGTATTGAGAAAGTATGTTTAGAGGAAAAACCAGATTGGATGCTATTGTACGGCGATACCAACTCTACTCTGGCTGGAGCATTAGCCGCTTCTAAATTAGGTATCCCTATTGCTCATGTTGAGGCAGGACTGCGGTCAAACAATTTATCTATGCCTGAAGAGATAAATCGTATCGTAACAGATCGATTGTCAACTTTGTTGTTCTGTCCGACAGAACAAGCTGAGGATAATTTACGAAGAGAAGGTTTCCCTCTTCCTTGTACTGCGAATCGAATGCAAAGAATCGTGAATGTGGGTGATATTATGTTGGATGCAGTAAAAAAGTTTTCAAACACAATATTAAATAACGCTACTCAAAATGTGTTGTCAAAAGTCAACGGCCCCTTTGTTCTAGCGACAATTCACCGACCAAGCAATACTGATGACATTCAAAATCTAAAGCAGATCTTTAGTGCTTTCGAGGAGATTTCAAATGATATAAAAATAGTTTTCCCTATCCACCCCAGAACAAGAAAAAAAATAGCTGATTTTGGTATTACATTTAATGAAGAAAAAGTGATGGTGATTAATCCGCTATCTTACGTCACGCTTCAGCAAATTATCTCACATTCTGAGTTTGTTATGACGGATTCAGGAGGGTTGCAGAAAGAAGCTTATTTTCATAAGAAAAAATGTATTACATTGAGAGATGAGACTGAATGGTTAGAAACGGTATCATCAGGTTGGAATACGCTGACTGGTGCCAGTTATGAAAAGATCATCAGTGCTGTGAATGATATTTATAAACTTCCCATTGATTATGTTGATTACTATGGGACGGGCACTACAGGCTTGCACATAATAGGTGAATTGAAATCGAATGCGTAGGCTGAGTTCAAGTGTACTAACATTAGCTTTTGCTCAATTCGTAGCCTTAGCTGGACATGGTTACTTATACTACGGATATGAAGCTAAAATATTTGCTTCATATCAAATTTGGCTAGCCTTGGTCAATATATTGTTTCCGTTGATCGTATCCAGAAATGAAACGAGACTTATTGCATCTAAGAAAAATATAGAGTTTTTGGCGGTGGCCGTATCATGGTCTAGAAATATCGCTGCCGTTTTAATTCTCGTAGTGCCATTCATAGCTTTGTATTTTTTTTCAATATCAATTACGATTACTATCTTGGCGGTACTTCAAGCTTTAGCTCTGGCCTTGATACATTTCGCTATCCATTTAATTATACTTGAACAGTCAGTTTTCAAAGCAAGCATATTAAGATCGGCCACTATATTGTTACCTCCATTGAGTGTCGTTGCATTTGCTTCTATTTACGGAGCGAATGAGTTAAATGTGCTTGTATTTCATTTTGTAACTACGTTGGCACTATTTTTGTTTATGCTTGTCAACAACAAGAATTTTAGAACCTCGTTTGTGAGCGGTGTCGGCCTTCCAACAATATATAAACATGATTTACTTAAGTCTGGTGGTGTGGCGGGGATCAATTCCCTGGCACGTCAATTACCGCTGATATTTATAAACACATTCCAAAATTCGAATATTACAGCCGATTTTGCCTTGGTACAGAGAATTTATAATTCACCTCTTTCTATTATTGGAACTGTTGCTGCTGATTATTTAAAAAAGCGATATAAACAAGGTCAGTTAGTTCAAATAAAAACACTATTTGTTATATCAACTCTAACGATAAATATTCTTCTTTTTTGCGCTTTACTATTTTTGATGTTAGTCGCTGATCAATACATAAAAATTGAACGAATTGACAACCTTATATCACTCTCACTAGTGATTATTACCCCATTTTTGATACGTTCAGTTGCAAGTCCTTTGAGTATAATCTTGGTGCTGAATGATAAGTTTCTTAAGGATATGTTTTTTCAAGTTATTTTGATTGTGGCAACAGCTCTAACATTTGTGTTTGTCGAAACTACACAGGCTTACATTAATGTTTTTGCCATTGTGACTTCTATATTCTATTTAATTTATGGGGTTGTGTCGTTTAGAGAAATATCGGTTGGCAATAATGATTAAGCGCTCATTAATTTATGAAGTTATATATATATCTTTACTGATAGTTTGCCTAATACTATCAAAGGGGCATTACAGTTACTTACTGGCTTTTTCAATGCCATCAGCAAATGTTATATTCATATGCGCTGTCGTTTTTTCAATGTATTTATTTCTTAGCAATTTAAGGATTGGATTGTACGAAGGTATATTCTTGACGTTTTTTCGTTTTGCTTCTGTTTACCCAATAATCGTTTTTTCTCTATTCTACGGCAAATCATTAGCTCCGCTTTATTTCTCACTTGTTTTCTATGCGATAACTCACGTTTTGCTGAAAATTAGATTTTGTAGAATAAAGTCGAGATGGAATAAGGTTTTTTCAACAAGAACTACAGCTATTGGTATGATTGGCCTTATAGTATTAATGTTAGCTGTAATGTTTCTCAACAATGGTGTACCTAGTTTAGATGCATTGAATCTTGCGAACATTTACAAGGTGCGTTCAGAATACAAGTCGTCCGCATTAATTGCATTGTTGCAGTCATTCACTACTTTTTTTGTCGTACCATTTCTAATCTTTAAATTAAGAAATAAAGCATCTCTCGTTCTTCCCGTAGCTCTGAGTTTTGTGATCTTCTTAAGCAGTGGCGGGAAATTTATAATGGCGATGTGCTTTGTCTTCCTAAGTCTAAAATTTATTCTTAAGAATCTTTCTACTAGGCATTTGTCTTTAATTTTTATCGGCCCAGTTCTAGGTGCGGTTATAGCTCTCAACTCGAATTATGAGTTCTTGGCGCATTATGTTTACTTTAGACCGTTTATGATTCCTGCTTGGGTAACATTTGAATACTTTGAGCTGGCGAACTCAATGGGGTTTTATTTTTACAATGATCATCTTTTTACTGGCTTGTTCGCAGATAAGATAAGTTTGCCGGTTACAGTTGGATGGCAAATGTATCCTGAGTCAGGCTCTTACGTAAATGCAGGTGCGATTGGTTATAGTTATGTTAATACTGGATGGTTTCCGATCATTGAAATTACTTCTATTGTGATTGTTGTGAAATTATTCTCCCATTTAGGTAAGAACTCAATACACGTTGAAGATAAAAACCTTGTTATTGCATTGTTAGTGATACTAGGTATTTATTTAGGAACAACAAATATTTTAACAGCGTTAAAAACGAGAATGTTTTTGGCAGCATTGATAGCTATGCATTTTAGTATAAAGAGGAAAAGGTATGAATGAGCACTTTAAACAAGTAACAATTATCCTGCCTTGTTTTAATGAAGAAAAGGCAATAGGTGAAACTCTAGATGAGCTTTTGAATCATGATTATTTATGCTTTTGCGAAATAATTGTAGTTGATGATGGTTCATCAGATAATACTTGTAAAATATTAGAACAGTACGAAGAACATATTCGTGTAATTAAACACAGGCTAAATCGTGGCTATGGAAGTGCTATTGATTCGGGTTGCAGAGCCTCAACAAGAGATTATGTTGTGTGGATGGATAGTGACGGACAACATCAGGTTAAAGATGTTGAGCAGGTTGTTCTAAGTCTTGTTGGGAATGATTGTGATTACGTAGTAGGGTGTCGAAACAAGAACTCTCACCAGGTGGGATCTAGGAAGTTAGGTAAATTTGTACTGCGTCAATTTGTCCGCCTAGCAATAGGAGAGACAGATATAGACTTTAATTCTGGGCTAAGAGGGTTTAAAACTAAAGTATTGAGAAAGTATTTGAGTACGTTGAATGGTGGATTTGGTGCTTCTACAACTACAACTATATTAATGCGTAAGCGCCGATATTATGGCGAATTAGTGCCGATTGAGGTGCTTGAGCGAGCCGGCGAAAGTTCTGTAAGGCAAGTAAGAGATGGGTTTCGAACATTGCTACTAATATCCAGAATATCTTTAATATTTGCTCCCATAAAAATAATTGGGTCAATCGGACTATTTCAGTTAATTGTTGGTGTTATTTATGGCCTTTTTAAGGCGTTGCTTGAAAAACAAGGGTTTCCTACCTTTGGGATGTTAATCGCTATTTCAGGGTTACAGACCATGTTTCTCGCAATAGTATTAGATCAAATTTCTCAGCTTCGTATGGCTAAATTGGATGAATAAATTTTTAGTTGTTGGCTCAGGCGCTGCCGCTGTTGGGACAATTTATGGGCTCATAGATAAATATGGGGAGTCAATTAGTATAGATATATTAACATCTGAAAATTTTTCGGGTGAAATATCTGGAACTACCCCATCGAAAAGCCTATTCATGCCCAAAAAAACGAAACAAGGAAAGTCGATTCGAAGGTGGCAGTGTGTTGACGATACGCTGAACGTATATGATTCTCGACCCCATTCCATGACACAGTTTTGGGGCGCCGGAATGATGCCTGCACAGCTTACCGAGGGTTCTTGCCTTCTGGCAGAATACGGCTCTGCAACAGAGGCCTTATTGCGCAGAATTCCTGTATTGGGTGCTGATGATTATATTAATCAGTACTTGGGGCATAGGTCTCATAACTTGGTATGGCCTAATGCATCAGAATTTCCTGAGTTTGATTTAGATTACAATGGCATGAAATTCTGCTCTGGTAAAGCTCGAATTTCATTGATGTCTTCTTCTGAAAAGAGCTGTACTGAATGTGGGAAATGTATGTCTGGTTGTCCAGAAGATGTTATTTGGCACAGTCAGATGGAAATTGAAAAGATATCAAAAATAATTGATTTAAGTATTATTAATGGAGAGGTAGTCAAAATTACTTCTGAGGGCATGGTGTTGTCAAAGGAGTCTAAACTGTCAGAGCTAGCCTATGATAGTTATCGTTCTGTATTTATGTGTACTGGCGTTGCCTCCACAATTAAAGTTGTTTTCAATTCTATAGAAAAAGCACAAAAAATAGACTTTTATGATACTCCTGTTTATACAATCCCTCTTTTTATACTTGGTAGTAAATATAAGCAGAAAATAGCCCTCTCAAATGATATGGTTTTAATAGATGGTTCAAATGGTACTCAGCTTGCTTCTGTGTATCCGTTTGTTGAAGATATATGGGAAACACATGTTTTTAAGTTGTTCAAGAAAGTTGGTATTATAAGGAAGCTTTTAGAGCAGCACTTATGTTTTATTAGAGTGTACTCGAACAAAGATAATCCTCTCAGGATTTCTGCAAAAGTTGATGAAGAGGGTAAGTTAGTTTTAAGTCGCGAGAGTTGGAAAATATGCGATAACGATAAAGGTTTACTATCAAACCTTAAGCGTGTTCTTAGACGCCACAAGGTGTACTCTTTACCCTTAAAAGTAACCAACCTTAACAGTGCTCATTATTATGGTGGTTCCAAAACTACTATTGATGATGTAGAAATCGCACAAATCTTGAAAAAGAAGTTTCCAACAATACAGTTTACTGATGCTTTCAGTTTGAATAGCATGCCATCAATTTCCACTACATTCTCCATTATGGTAAATGGATATTGCAAAGCTCAGGAGTTTAATAGCTATGACTAAACCTAGGTTTATGTTTTACAGTATGCCTAAGAATTTATTCTTAATAATTAAGTTTTTTTTCAGTAGAAACAAAGAGGAAATTGGGACGCGTATTAAGAATAAATTCGAGTCACTATTTGGCATAAATAACCTAATACTTTTGCCTCAGTGCCGGGTTGGAATTTACCTCGCAGTAAAAGCTATTGTCGAACCTCAAAAGAATGAAATTATTCTACCCGCATATACCATATTCGATGTTGTTAATATGGTGTTAGCTGGAGGTGGAAAACCAGTGTTCTGCGATGTCAAGCGATTAACATCAAATATAGATCCTGAGCAAATAGTAAAACATATTACACCTAACACTAAAGCTGTCTTAGTTCCTCATCTCCACGGACTTTCTGCTGAAATTACCGAAATTAAACAGATCTGCGATGAGCACGGGATATTATTGATTGAGGATGTGGCGCAAGCTCTAGGTAGCTCTTATGATGGCCACTCTCTGGGCACTGTTGGCGATATGTCGGTATTTAGTTTTGGTCGAGCTAAGAACATCAATGCGTTTTTTGGAGGCGCTATTAGCGTATCAAATGATGCATACCGAGCACCTATTGAGAAAGAACTTGCTGATTGGCCCGCCGAGAGTGCTTTTAAGCTTTGGAAACGCATAATACTGACATCCGTTAGTTATTTTGCAACAACACAAATCCTTTTTAATTTAGTTACATTTAAATATTTTAAACGTTCAATCAAATCGAAAGGCGAAAACGGCCTAAAAGTGCTAGCAACAGAAAACAACCCATATAGACGAGATGATTTACCCGAGGATTACAAACGAAACATATCAAAACTACAACAGTACCTCGTCTTAGATCAGCTTGATAGCGTTAGGTCTGATGCAAGTAAGCGTAAAGCTATCGCAAAAATTTTTAGCGAAGAAATTAACTTTTCGTCGGAGTTAGTGCCACAAGAGGTTGGTTCCAAGGCCGTACACGAGTTTTTTCAATTTCCAGTAATTGTCAAAGATCGTTATAAAATCGGGAAGTATTTACTCGAGAATGATGTAGATGTAGCGTTTCAACACTTAAATAACCTAGCTGCAGTTGATTGTTTTAGTGAGTTTTCGTCGGAATGTAAAGAGACAGAACTGCTTTCAAAGACGCTTATGTTATTACCAACATACCCAGACTTTGGAATCGAAAATGCAGAAAGAATTGTTAAGGTATTAAATGACTATAACCGATAAAGAACTACGTGAAATTGCTGAACTCCATAAAAGCTGTCTTCCAAATAGTCATATAGGTCGATTGCCAATTTGGATGATAATTGCGTTTTATAGAAATATGAATAAGGATGCCGACTTTGAACTGTTCCTGAAACAAGGGGACGGCCGTATTATAGGTGCTGCGGTAATTTCTAAAAAGGGATTTGGTGCGACTAAAAATATGCTCCCCATTGCTGCCTATTTTCTGTTGTTAGTCAAAAACCCAATACAGGTTTTAAAGTCAATAGTAAGTGCTTCCAATAGTTCAGATAAATCGACTGACACTAATATCGAATTTTTGTTCGTAGACTCCTCTTACAGAAGCAGCGGCATTGGCAGTAAGTTATTGCAATCAGTTATGGAAAAATTTGATGAGATCTGTGTTTCTACAAGAAATAGTGACGACAATAAAGCTATCGGATTTTATATAAGAAATGGATTTAAGCCGATAGGAAGTCAGGTGATTGTTGGGCGTGATTTGAAAATATACAAATGGAAGAATTGATATGTGTGGATTGACGTATATTAGGTTTAAGGTAAGCACTAATACGAAAGGAGAGATTAAGGAAAAGATTATAAGGCTTATCGAGCTCTCTAGAAGACGAGGATCAGATGCTCTCGGTATCTCTATTTTTACTGAAGATAACGAATATACCTTCAAAGAGCTAAAGAATAATAGAAATTCATTTAAAGAATTTGTCAATAAGATCCTTAGCGATCCAGGCTTAGAATACAAAAGTATTAGCCTCTTAGCGCATGCCAGAATGAGAACTAACGGTTCTTTAGACGAGCAGAATACGCAACCAATAAAGAATGGTTCGGTGACTATTGCTCATAATGGAATATTGATAAATGAAGCCTGGTTTGATGCAGAGTTATCAAAAAATGGTAGTCAAATATCAAAAGAGAGTTGGTCGGATACAAGAAAAGCGATTAACTGCCTAAGCCTGAGCAAAGAGTCAGCAAACAACTCCGCAGAGATTAACAACTTTTTTGGAAACTTTGATGGTGCGAATAATGCGGTAGTCCACTTTCAAGACTTGAATACTGCATATTTTTTTACCACTCATGGCTCTCTGTTCTATTGTCAGGAAAACGAGTTTTTTGCATGTAGTAGTGAGAGAATTTTCCTAGAAGAAACCTTTGGTATAGATGCAAATAGTTTTGTAAGAAACGTTGTTTACACCATTTCTGATTCTAATGACTTAGGAAAAATATCAGACGTTCGAGATACTCAGAAGATTAAGAAAGTACTGCCAAAATCTCTCGCAGAACCGTCCGTTATTGAAAGGTTTGACAAAAAATTAGTCGATGGATCGAAGATTGTTGTCGATGTAGCGCGCTGCACTAGTTGTTTAATGCCTGTTACAACGCCTTATATAAATATTAACAAAGATGGGGTTTGTATTTATTGTCAGACTGAAACTGAAGAGGATTGGAAGCCTAAGAAGGATATGTCTGAGTTAATGGAGAAGCTATCTAAGCATAAGAGGATTCTGTTCCCTTTTAGCGGCGGACGAGACTCTTCTTTTGGACTAGCAAAACTCCATGAAATATATGATGGAGAGATAATTACCTACACCTACGATTGGGGGATGGTAACAGATCTAGCGAGGCGCAACATTTCCTCTATGTGCGGGCAGCTAGGTGTTGAACACGTGTTAATATCCGCAGATATTGAAAAGAAGCTTACAAACGTAAGAAAGAATGTAAGTGCTTGGCTGAACCGCCCTAACTTAGGAATCGTTCCCTTGTTTATGGCGGGGGATAAGCAGTATTTTTATTATATAAACAAGTTGATGCGTGAAAGGGATGTCGAGTTAACTTTCTTATGCTCAAATCCTTTTGAACGTACAAATTTTAAGTCCGGATTTTGTGGTTTTGATGTCAACAAATCAAAGCAAGCAAATTACCACGCGATAAGTAACTTTGATAGTTTTAAGATGATTGCTTTTTACGCTAAGCAATTCTTGCTGAATCCTCGTTATATTAATTCTAGCTTGATTGATACAGCTTCAGGGTTTTGGTCATATTATGGCATCAAGCATAACTATTTGAGCTTTTTCGATTACTATCAGTGGAGGGAAGAAGAGGTCGAGCAGAAGCTACAAAGCGACTTAAGGTGGGAGTATAGTGCTGATACCGAAAGTAGCTGGCGCATTGGTGATGGAACTGCACCCTTTTATAATTATATATATCTGCATTTAGCTGGGCTTACAGAAAATGATGCTTTGCGAAGCAATCAAATTAGAGCTGGTCATTTATCTCGTGAAGAAGCTTTTGAGCTTCTAGAGAGCGATAACAAAAATAGAGCGGAATCTTTATATTGGTATTTTGATAGGCTAGGGCTGGACCCTTTCAAAACAATTGATAAATTGAACTCTAAATTGTGATATTAAAAACATTAGTTACTCCGCTGGCTCTTAATTTTGGTTTAAGTGCTGCTACTAGTGCAGCGCTTTTACTCATTGTTGGCGTATCTTCGGGTGCGACAATGGTAGGTTTGGTGGGATTGTGGATGGGATATGCCATCATATTTTCTCAGTTTATTAGCTTTGGGATGCAGAATGGCATTTTCGAAGTCTGTCGAGATGAACCGAAGCTGGCTTTTGTTTTCACTAAAGTTTCGTTCTTGTTGTCCATTATTATAGCTTTAGTTTTATGTGGGCTGATACACTTAGTTAGCTATTGGCTGTATGACTTTCATTCACTTAATACGAATGCATTGCTTTTATACACGTTTGCTATTTCCGTACAAAAACTTCTCCGATCGTCTTATACTATTATCGATAGATTCAATGACTTTCATTTCATATCTATATTTAAGTCTGTAGTGACAGCGTTCATCGGTGGGAGTATACTCTTCGGCTTAATTGAGATAGAAAACATCTTTTATGCTCTGACTCTTATGGAGTTATTAACTTCGCTAGTTATGCTCGCCTTCTTGCTTCAAAAAGACCAATGTTACCATCAGTTTGATATGCGAAAGAGTATAATCCTTATCAAGAGGTCTTATCTTGGTTTTATTAGCAATTCGATATATGAGATTAATAGTAAAGTCGATATAGTCATTTGTTCTCTCCTGTTAACGCCATTGCATCTAGGTATCTATACAACGGTGGTAACTGTATTTGAAGGATTTATTGCGCTGTGTACATTGAGGAAATCGGAAACCTATATCGATTTCTTGGAGGCAATTAAAACTAAGAATATTCGTGTTGTTGATTTGAAGATTAAGTCTGAAATGCTATTTCTATTTAAATGGTTGCTACCATGTTTTGCTTCAGGGTTAATTTATGTATTTGTGACTATTGGCGAGCTTTCAGTTCTGACGGCTTTAATGCTGGCTCTAATGCTTGTTGCTGCCAATCTTTTGGGGGGCGTTCTTGGGCTCCAGAATATTTATTACACTTGTGGAAAACAAGACGTTTTTTCAAAAATAATGTTCTCTGCATTATTTCTAAATATATTTGGCAGCGTTGTCCTAGTTTATTTTATTGGAATGTTTGGTATTGGTCTGTCTACGGCAGTCGTCACAGGATACGTTGCTTTTCAGATGCGACGTAAAATAGGAGTTGTTAATGAGAGACTTTAAGCACCTGATTGTACATGGATTTTTCATGTTACTTTATAGTTTTGTTAAGTATATACCGCTGCCATTCTTTGAGTGGTCTCGTTTTGTTGTTTGCAAATTATTTTTCAAGCAACTTCGAACTGCAAAAATTTCTGATGGTGTTCAGTTCTGGTTTCCCTATCGAATAACAATTGGCAAAAACTCGTCAGTGAACCAAGGCACGATTATTGATGGTTATGGTAACGTCAATATTGGCGATAACGTTCGAATTGGACCATACGTTGTTATCAATTCATGTGACCACAAATTCGATGATTGTGATATTCCAATTTCTGAACAAGGCTATGTCGTAGGAGAAGTTACTTTAGAGGATGATGTGTGGATAGGTAGCCATGTAGTGATTAACAAAGGTGTTAAGATTGGAAAGGGTTGCGTGGTTGGAAGTGGAGCTGTCGTTGTTTCTGATTTAGAGTCCTATGGTGTATATGCAGGAGTTCCTGCAAAATTGATTCGTATGAGAAATACATGAGTTCAAGTAGTATCCTAAATAAAGTGGTTGTATTGAGTGCAGCACTACTTTTGGTCTTTCTTCAATACCCAGTTGCGCCATCTGATCCATTACAGTATCTGGAGCTAGCAGTATCGCCAAATAGCTCGGCGTTTTTTGTCGACAGACTCACGTTGATTTCTCTTATTAAAGTGTTTTCTTTAATATTTAGCGTCGAATACTCAATCTACTATTTGTCAGTTATCGCTACACTTATATCTATATTTGTATCCTATAAGTTAGTGAGTAAAGAAGTTAATGCGAGTTTACTCGGACTTCTTGCAGCGCTCCTTTTTAATTATGTAGCTATGTCCAATATGGGTTATGGCTACCCAACTCAGTTGGGCTTCTGCCTTCAGTTATCTGCATTTTATTTTGTCTTTTTTAGGAAGGGCACATTCCTGAATATTCTTATATCGTCTTTTTTATTAGTCGCTTTACTTTTTTCCAAAATTCAATTTATACCCTCTGGTTTACTGATGCTTTCGATCTTTTCGTATCGCATGTATAGATCAAATAAAATTGTAGCGCTTTTTGCAGCTCTTGTTCTGTCTGGCATTGTCTATTTTCTGCTGGTTAGCCTTGCGCTTGATTCAAACCTAATTAATCTTGCAAAGAGCTACTTTTCTGGTGAGCTTTCTAAACAGTATGCAGGCAGAAATGCAGGGGGCCTTCCTCCTTTCTATATATTTCTGTTCGAACCAGCTTTTATTATGGCTACATTTGGTGTCGTGGGTGTTCTTAGGTCTTCTTTTGACAATAAGTATAAAATTTTGGCGCTATTAGCCGTAGTGGATTTAGTGTTTTTGCTCTCCATTTATGTAATCACTGGAAGAGGGGGCCCTGTAATCTTTAACTACTTCTATTCCTACTACTTCATTGGAAGCGTCTTTTTCTACATGGTTTATTTGAAAGATATGAATATAAACTATTCGAAATTGACAGTTTTGTTGTTTTTCACCGCTCTTTTGGTTACATCTTTTGTGTACCCCGTTGGCTTTATCTATCTAAGTTTAGGGAAGTACTTGATCTATAAAGCATGGTTCGCTCTTTTAGGATTAGCGTTTCTATGTGTATTGTTTCTTCGATATAAAGTTAAAGCATATGGCTGCTTGTTGTTTTTAATGCTTTTCTTAGGGCCTGGTTTGAGCTCTGTTTTCGAGTTTAACTTCAAGCGTTCTTTATCGCTAAGTTATAGTACTGCATTAGAGCATATTGAAGATGGGACTGAGTTTTGTTACGCAGATTCTGAAGATAAATTTCTAAATCGTTATATCAACTCAAGCTTGTTGCTAACTGAAGGTTCAGAAAGTGAACGAGAATATTTTTGTAGTATTGACGATGATAGAAAGTCTATAACTGTATTGAGGTCGAGCATAAGGGGATTTTATGCAAAAGGTATATGAAGCTATTCACGTAACTACTGTACATCCAAGGGGTGATACTCGAGTTTTTAATAAAATGTGTACAGATATCGCTGAATCAGGCTTTAAAGTTTCACTTTTTATAACCGACGGCTTACCGTCAGAAACTAAAAATGGAGTAAGCATTGTCAATATAGATAAGAAACGATCTATGCTCCCAAGACTCTTAATTTCCCATTTATTAGTTTTTTTTAGGATCCTTAGGAATCGCAAGGCTATTTACCATATCCATGACCCTGAGTTAATGATTATGGGGACTTTTTTGAGTTTGCTTAGATTCAAAATAGTAATCGATTTTCATGAGGATACAGGGAAACAAATTGAGCAAAAACACTACATCAAGCCTAAATATCGAAAGCTGATTGCTGCCGCTTACAAGCTGGTCGAGCGTATAGCAGCAAAAGTCTCTTCAGGCTTAATATTTGCAACACCCTCCATAGCAAAAAGTATTGGGGAAGAAAGAAATAAACAAAGTGTAATTATAAATAACTATGTGAAGATTTCCGAGTTTCAATCTGATAATGACTCGAGTACTTTTAACAAAAAAAACTTAAAACAATTTTGCTACATAGGTCTGATTAGTTTTGATCGTTGTTTTAAGCAGCTACTAGATAGCCTCAGCCACTTGGATGAAGACTATAGATTAGTATTAGCGGGTAGTTTTGCTAGTGATGCTGAAAAACAGTACTTAGAGAGCCATAAGAACGTCAATAAAGTTATATACAAAGGGCACGTAAACAGAGAAGAGTTTAAATCTATTTGCCAGAACTCTATCTGTGGAATGCTCCTCTTTAGGCCTGTGGGAAACCATGTCGAAAGTCAGCCTAATAAAATGTGGGAATACTTGGTTTGTAATACAAGATTAGTCGCAACTAACTTTGAATACTGGCAGACTTTACTTACACCTTTTGAAAAACTGATTCAGTACTCCGATAACTCTCCTGCTTCGATTGCTGAAGCTGTAAAAGAGCACGCAATTAGAGCTGAGAATGATTCAATCGAAGATTATATTGATTGCTCCAATAATATTACTAAGCGATATAGTTGGGAAGCCGAGCTGGATAAGCTTATATCATTCTATAAAGCTATCTATTGATTGCGAAAATTGTGCTGCGATTTACTCGTAAGCGATAGAAACCGTTAATACTTATTTATGAGTGCATTTTTATGCAGAATGTCGTTGTAGTTAGAAATTCTGAAACTTTACCGGGGGATGGCGTAGGTTCACGGTTATGGCGCTCTGGTATGGTTGCAAAGGCACTGTTTTTATCTGAAAATTATCAGGTTGACTGGGTTATTTCCTCCTTTGACCATTATAATAAGCAACAAAGAGAACCCGCTAAAGGTGTAGGTAAAGATGCCTTTCCCGACTCTGTTCTCACGACAATTAAAACGCCAGGTTATAGGAGTAATATTTCGATAGGCCGGCTTTATGACCATTTTGTTTTTTCAATTAAGTTAGGCTGGCATCTGATAAAGTCTAGAAAAAATATAGACGTGATTCACTGTTCGTTTCCGACGATCGACTCTTCATTTGTCTGTGTATTGTTTGGGTTGATTTATAAGATTCCTGTTGCAATTGATATAAGAGATAAATGGCCTGACTTACTGCTTGAGAAAGTAAGCCCCAATAGAGCGAGAATTCTTAAGCTATTACTGACACCTTACTACCTTATTAGATATATTACATTTAGAAATGCGAGTGTCGTCATTGGCGCAAATACGGATTTTTGTGATTGGGCAAGAAATATTTGTGGTCGATCAGATAAGCAAAACTTTATAACAATACCTATCGGATTCTCTGAGCCTACAATTGATGACGTTCTACGAAAAAAAGTCGATGACACGTTTTTAGCGGAGCAAAGTGAAGAATTGCTTACTATTGGGTTTGGCGGGACTCTAGGTAGCCTCTTTGATTTTTTGTCAATAAAAGAAGCTTTATTGGAGTTAGATAAAAAGGGAATTAAGTATGAGCTTCGAGTTTTTGGTGATGGCGATAAGTATAAAGGAATCAAAAAGATGTTCGAACATAATAACTCTGTTAAGTTTTATGGTAGGGTCAAGCCTGACTATTTATTCGCATCGCTTTTAAAGTGCGACGTTTTAATAGCGCCCTATATTGACTCACAAAATTTTGAAAATCATACGCCAAACAAGATTTCCGAGTATTTAGCAGCGGGTAAATTTACTTTAACTTCTTTAAGTGGCGTTGCGGGGAAAATGTTAGAGGATATTGGGGTAGGAGCTATATATAACAATGCGAATGAGCTTGCCGAACATATTGAAAGATTATCCGAAAGTAATATGTTAGTTACTGATAAAGCAAAAGACTTATTTCATAGCCGTTTTGAAGCAAATAAAGTGAACAGCAAGCACCTCGACGTCATCGATAGCCTTGTTTCTGATTAGAGTACCATAGAGGAATCGTTTAATGACAACGACAAATTTAGTTGTAGTTGCACACCCAGATGATGAAATATTAGGTTTCGGTGCAACCGGAGCAAAGCTAGTAAAAAACGGAGAGATTGTTCAGCCAATCATACTTTGTGGCGAGGTGGATGTTAGGCATAAAAGGCCTGCTGATGAAGATCTTTACCAAGATATGGTGAAGGCGAATGAGCTTGTTGGTTTTGATGAACCTGTTCTAGGAACTTTTCCAAATATCAGAATGAATAACGTTGATCACTTGGAAATAGTACAGTTTATTGAAAAACAGATTCTGAAATTCAAACCTAATCGAATCTTTACTCACCACCCTTCCGACCTGAATGATGACCACTGTCACATATCTAGAGCTTGTATGGCTGCTAGTCGTTTTTATCAGCGTAGGGATGATATCCCCCCGTTAGATTCACTTCATTACATGGAAATTCAGTCTGCGACTGACTGGGCGTTCGAGGGTGACCGTAATCTATTTAGACCAAACACATACTTTGAAATAGAGCATGCGTTAGACTTAAAAATTGAAGCACTATCGTGTTATAGGAATGTGATGCGAGATTACCCACACCCGCGTAGTGTGGAAGCAATTAAGGGGTTATCTGCGTACCGTGGTGCGCAAAATGGACAGAAATATGCTGAGGCCTTCCAAACTGTTTTCCAAAGAGGGTTTTGTTAGTGTATAAGTTCTTTTGCAAAAGAATTGTCGATATCTCGATTGTCTTTGTCGCAACCGTATTTTTATCTCCGCTAATGCTTATTATTGGTTTGCTAATCAAGTTGTTTGACCCTGGTCCAGTTTTCTTTAAGCAAAAAAGAGTGGGGATAGATGCAAATGAATTTTGGTTTTATAAGTTTAGAAGCATGCCCGTGAACACTGGTGATATTTCCTCAGATCAGATTGGAGGGGTCAAAATTACGTGGATAGGCAAGCTAATTAGAAGAACAAACTTAGATGAGTTACCACAACTCTTTAATATACTTAAAGGCGACATGAGTGTTGTTGGCCCGAGGCCACCTATAGTAAGCCAGCTCGAGTTAGTTGAACTGCGCAGGTCTAATGGCTCCATTACTCTTAGGCCTGGCCTTACTGGTTTGGCTCAGATTAAATCATTTGATGGCATGACCGTTTCCCAGAAAGCAGAATTCGATGGGGAATATGCTGAGAACGTATCCTTTATTAAGGATATGAAGATAATTCTAAATACGTTTGCGTATTTACTTAAACCACCGCCGGTCTATTAGGAGTAAAAGGATGAAGCTTGGGTTTGTCACATGCGTGGCGCTAGGGAAGTCTTGTATGGATGCAATCTACGAAGTAGGCGGCGAGCTAAGTCTAGTAATAACGTTAAAGGATTCGCAAGCGGTTAATAAATCTGGGAGAGTTTACCTAGATGAGTTTTGTCGTGACCGTGATGTGCCGCTACACAAGTCATCTCATATTAATAATGACGATTGTATTGAAGCTATTAAAGCGCACTCAATAGATTGGTTGTTTATCATTGGTTGGTCACAAATTGCGAATATGGAATTGTTAAATTCGCCTAGCAGGGGGGTGTTAGGTATGCATCCTACTTTACTCCCAGTTGGGAGGGGGCGAGCCGCCATCCCCTGGGCTATTTTGAAGGGAGTAGAAAAAACAGGTGTGACCTTGTTTAAATTAGACGAAGGAGTCGATACAGGACCTGTTTTAGGTCAGAAAGAAATCGGGCTTGATGAAAACTCCGATGCTAGTTGGCTATATCAGGAAGTAGATAACGCTCATATTGCTTTGATGAAAGATTTGATCCCTAAGATCATGAACGATCAAATTGAGCTACTAGTGCAAGATGAAAGCCAGGCAAGCATCTGGGAGGGCAGAAAACCTGAAGATGGATTGATCAACCTTAATGGGTCTGCATTTGAAGCGAATAGGTTAGTGAGAGCCGTAACACACCCTTATCCTGGAGCTTTTTTAATCCGTGATGGCAAAAAGGTTATTGTCTGGAAAAGTCGGATTCATGGTTTGAAAGATGTCAATATTGGAACCCATATCAAGTTTAAAGATGGGTTACTTGAAATTATCGAATATCAAGAGATTGACACTAATAATTAGGTAAAACATGAAAGTCCTCTGTAATCCCCCCATTTATAACCGCTTTTTTCAGTAGAGGATTTAAGCGGCCTTGGGGGAACGCCTCCAGTGGCCGTATGTGGCCTTTCATTATTGTATTGCCAAAGCCACTGCGTTGCCAATATCTGTGCATGACAATGTATCGAGAGATAGTTTCATACAAAGTGGCTTGCCTCAGAATGACGTGGTTTAATGGATCTGACCAGCTCAGTTACGGCGTTTTTCAAGAGAGTGGCAAGCCCCTAGTATTGTAGATACCCAGTAGCGTTATAATTGACGTAAAAACAAGGTATGTATTATGAGTGGAAAACGCTATACAGATGTGTTCAAAATTGAATCTTAAATGGGCAAAGTATGATGCAAAAAGTCTCAATACTCATAGTCATGATAACGTTGATTTTATCAATACAGTCATGTGACAAAGGGAACTCGGATACTGATGTTTCACCAGTTGCAAATGCAGGTGATGATCTAATAGTTACAGAGTTATCCAATGTTGTAATAACGAACATTGAAAGTGATGCAAATAGTTCTGAATTCAGTTACTTATGGTCTCAGGTAACTGGGACGGCAGAATTGGAGTTAAACGACGCTGACACTAGAGCCGTTAGTTTCATTGCGCCGCCTTATAGTCAGGGAAAAGAGTATCAATTATCACTAACCGTCGCAAATGAAAGTGGGGAGACTGATACTGATTTTGTTACTGTAATGATTGTCCCTTTTGACGTCAGCGAAAATCAAGATAACTTTACAAAAATATCATTTTACACCGCATCTTACCCTCCAACTCCTTCTGGGTTTGACCTGCCGGATACTGTTTCTATACAGCAAGTGGAAATTTTAGATGATTCAAATGTAATAATAGCTGGTACACGTAGCGAGTGGGAAGACTCTGCTGTCGCTTTTAAAAGTGTAGATAGTGGTGATAGCTGGATGCCAGTGTTTTGGCATAACCACGGTGCGGGTACTTACTTAATAGGCATGAGGGTTGTCGACCAAGATATAATTTATATGCTTTCATTTGGCAATGGGTCGTTTTCTTTGTTGAAATCTGAGAATGGTGGAACCGATTGGGCTTGGGTTTTACCTGCGGAATCACAGTACCGTCATCCATCTATAGAACACCCGGATAGTTTTGTCTTTATTGATGAACATACTGGCTTTGTCTCTAATATGAGAACAATTAATGGCGGCCTAAATTGGACAGAGATGGCTGATTTAAATCAGGTGACACCTATCTATTTTCTTGGGTTTGGGTTTGCATTAGCGTGCTCAGATGAAGGTGCAATTTTTAAATCTTTAGATTCTGGTGACACATGGCAAGAATTAGCGCCTACTTCTAGCTTTCCCAGTTGTAATTCAATATTCTTTCAAAGCGCGACAGAGGGTTTTTTGATTAGTGAAAATCAATTATTTAAAACTATTGATGGCGGCCTGACTTGGAATTTAGTATATGTGGCCTCCGAATCACATTTTCTTTCAGATGTTAAGTTTCTCAATGACATTGGTTATTTAACAATAGATACATATTTATTGGATGGTAAACACATCATTTTGAAATCCTATGACGCTGGCGGTAATTGGTCGCAAGTATATTCTTCAGAATTGATGAGCTTTCAAGCAGTTGGCTTGAGCGAAGATCTTGTTATATTCGGGGGGGATGACCTGGACCCTTGTTACGAACATGAGCTTAGCTGCAATACTTCAATGAAGAATAGTTATATTTTGAAGTCAGTAGATTGAATTGAAAAATCAATTTGTTAGCGTTTGGGTTAAAGTACCCAGAAAATTCGCTATAAATGACATCCCAATTTATAAACACTAAAAGACAGGCACAACTTAGTCATTGAGTCCTTACTAAAGGACCATACAAGAGCCTGCAATTGAAGGCAAAAACAAAAGGCGCCTCAGCTGAGGGAGCGTTCTGAATGACCGCTATCGAAATAAACTACCGACTAAAATTCAATTGCCTGACCGACTATAATTGGCAAAGAAGCGTCTGTCACTGTCAGGTCAAGCATGGGCAACTATAGGTTGACTATTTTCAAGCCTTTTTTCCCTGTTAGGCGTATTTCTGCGTATTTCTGCCAACTGTGAACGCCAAATTTTGTCTAGCGCGAACACCTAATTTCACTAACTGTGAACACCAATTTCTACCGAAGCGTGAACGGTGTTCAGGCTCAAGCAGAAAGTACGGGTAGCCAGATAGAGATCTTGAATAGGGCTGAGCGTTTAGGTCTTGTTGAAGACGTGGGAGGCTGGTTAATTCGCGAAAGTTATGTAACCCTCTTGTGCATGAATATATGGACGTGTCACAAGATTTTTCTGATGACTTAACTCTGGCTAAAGAATTTAGTTTGATGTCAATTGCTACTTATAATCTACCACACGAATATGCCAGTACTCGAATGCAGTTAGCGGGTGACTTGCTTCCTCCTAAGCTCAATGAATTTCATGAATAGTAATTTTGCCACCTAGTGTGCTGGGATACAGTGTCCTCTGTGGTGAATAGATAGCTAACAAACCAAGGACCCCAAATGCCAAAAAAACTAACCTGCTTCAAAGCCTACGACATCCGCGGGCAGCTAGGTACTCAGCTAGATGAAACGATTGTCTACAACATTGCACTTACTTTTGGTGAAACATTAAAACCTAAAAATTATTGTGGTAGGTGGCGGTGTACGTAAAGCAGATGACACAATGATGAAGAAAAGAAGAGCAAATTTTAACCCTGATTTTAAGCTTGAATCTGCGCAATTGGTTCTTGATCAAGATTACACTATGAGTGATGCTGTTGAAGCAATGGGTGTGGCCAAATCTACAGCGATGGGTTGAGCCCAAACATAGTAGAAAAAAAAGTACTGTAAAAACTATAAAACTGTGGCCAATTTTAGTAGACCACTACACATTAGACTTAGGTGATATTTTTCTCTGTGAGCCAAATATCATACTGAATTTAACCTTTCAACACTTGAAAATGCTATTGATCAGGCGGATAAACTGATTGTATTAGTTGATCATCAAGAGTTTATGTCATTATCTGCTGCTAAATTAAGTGAAAAAATAATTATTGATAGCTGTGGAATTATAAAATAACGATCTTTATAGCAAGGACTGGCTTGTCTTGAAAACTGGATTTTAGTATGACTTTAAAATTATTGGTTGTCTTTGGGACTCGTCCTGAAGCGATCAAAATGGCGCCTGTTGTGAAACAGCTTTCTGCTTCTTCTTTGGTTGAATGTAAGGTTGCCGTGACAGCTCAGCATCGACAAATGCTTGATCAGGTGCTTCAACTATTTGATATTACTCCTGATTATGATCTTGATATCATGAAAGATAATCAAGATTTGTTTGATGTTACGTCCAGAGTGATGATTGGCTTACGTGATGTGTTGAAAGATTGTCAGCCCGATGTTGTTTTAGTACATGGCGATACAACGACTTGTTTTGCGGCCGCTCTAGCTGCCTTCTATCTTCAAATACCTGTTGCGCATGTTGAAGCGGGTTTACGTACAGGGGATATGAAAGCGCCTTTTCCAGAAGAGGCAAACCGCAGTTTAGTTGGGCGTCTCGCAGATTATCACTTTGCGCCCACTGAGACGGCTAAGAATAATCTACTGTCAGAAGGTATTGACCCTGAAAAAATTTGGGTGACAGGCAATACGGTGATAGATGCTTTATTAGAAGTTCAACAAAAATTGCCGAATTATAATACAGTTGACTGGGCTCCTAAATTACCTGAGCTTATTGTGGATAAGATTAACAATAAACCATCTTATTTTATACTAATAACAGGTCATCGGCGTGAAAATTTTGGCGAGGGTTTTGTTAATTTCTGCAGTGCTTTGAAGGCTATTGCAGAGAGGTATCCAAATTGGGTGCTAGTTTATCCTGTCCACCTTAACCCTAATGTTCAAAAGCCCGTTTTTGAAATGCTAGGAGAGTGTCCAAATATTCATCTTATAGAACCGCAAGATTATCTTCCATTTGTTTGGTTGCTAGATAAATGTGATTTGGTAATTACCGATTCTGGTGGTATCCAGGAAGAGGCTCCTTCCTTAGGTAAGCCTGTTTTGGTGACGCGAAATGTAACTGAAAGACTTGAAGCAGTAGAAGCCGGCACGGTTGTACTGGTTGGAACGTCATCGGATAAAATTATAGATACCACGATAGAAGTCCTTACTCATCAGGAAAAGTATGACTCTATGTTATCTGCACATAACCCTTATGGGGATGGGTGTGCTTCGGAGAGAATTTTGCGAACTTTTATTGCGGGATAATTGTTGAACGAAGCCGCTGCGCGGCAGAAGTGAAAGTCGCCTTTACTTCTCTTACCTTCAATTCCGAAGGTTTCGAGGAGAATTATTATGAGTATCGACGAACAAACCCGCTTCACTCTTCTTTATCAAAAGTATCTTAACGAATTAACCCTTCAAGGGAAACAACCCAAGACCATTGAAATGTATTCTCGCGCCCTGCGTAAGATCGGGGATTTCTTT
>Ga0209290_1000457_pt1 | contig 29605 bp, 19 predicted proteins | sample EN1Hudsemesocosm_2_FD_184632 | JGI IMG/M metagenome (GOLD analysis project Ga0209290, IMG submission 184632) | Methane-oxidizing microbial communities from mesocosms in the Hudson Canyon - EN10B Hudson Canyon (SPAdes) (version 2) | ecosystem: Environmental > Aquatic > Marine > Cold seeps... | reverse complement strand
CGCGTACCCGCCGTCGCGATGCTGGGCTATTGGATCGCGGTACAAGTAATGGGAGGCATTTCGTCGATGTCGGCAACAGGCGGTGGCGTCGCTTTTTGGGCGCATGTAGGTGGATTCGTTGGCGGCGCTTTGCTTGCATTAGTCTTTAAAGATGATGAGCTACTGCTTAACCATCCCTACCATGGCTGGAAGAAACAAAAAGAACCAGAAAATATCTGGGACGACCCCAGAAATAGACAATAAGCACCGATACAAACACCTATTTATGAACAAAATTAATTCAATACACGAATACTATATTGTTTGGCTTATTTTAGGCTTGAGCTGTATTCCTTACTTTCTCTTGCAACAGTATGGCCTTGAGGCGATCTCCCAATGGTTTATACCAAACAATGCCAATGAATTATTTTCGCCCTTTGCACCTTGGCGATTGTGGACCCCCACATTCGTTCACTACACATTCCTTCACTTAGTCACTAACCTATACTTATGGTGGTTATTCGCCTCAAAAGTAGAGAAAGGATCTCGTCTCGAACTCATCATTATCGTAGTTTTTTCTGCCGCCGGTGCGAACCTGCTTCAATGGTGTTTAGAAGGACCTGACTTTGGCGGTTTATCTGGCGTTGTGTATGCTCTAATGGCCTACCTGTATTTAATGCACCGTTTTGGTGGTAAAACTAACTACAAAATAGACTCGAACCTTTGCTTACTCATGCTCGCGCTTATCCCTTTAGCTGCGGTCGGGATGATTGATAACCTTGCAAACTTTGCGCATATTGGCGGTTTAATTTGCGGCGCCTTGCTCGCAGGCATTTATCTAGGCATTATCGCGTTTGTTTCTAACAACACCACTCAAGACAAAAAAGAAGAACACGCAGAATGAATGAACTCAGCACTGTAACCGACAACCAAACACAACATACGCCCACATTGCGCCCCATGAACATGAGCGACTTGGTAACAGTGGTGAAAATCATTCTTGCTCACGATGAAGATGATGGCGAAGCAGCAGAAAAAGATTATCTTGATAATGGCATCGACAACCAATTTGTATTGGAGCAGTCAGGAAAAATTATAGGCGTGACTGGTTATCGAGAAGTTACTGGCACAGACCAAACGGCTTGGCTAACCTGGACTTATTTGGATGAAGTATTTCACGGTAAAGGCTTTGGCAAGGCAATGGTCTCAGACTTACTTGATAAACTGCGCAGCCTGAATGCCCGTAAAATTTTCACCAAGGTTTCAGATTACGAAGACCCTGATGAAGGAAAAATCTACGAACGCGCGCTTAAAACATACAAATCACTGGGTTTTGAAGAAGAAGTTGTTAGCCATGATTTTTATGATGAAGACGAAAATCAAATTATTCTTGGTCTACACCTTCGGCAAGAAGACAGCTCTTTTTCAGAAGAAGAGCTAAAGATTGCTGAAGAAAAGCCCATCATTCGCTTTGATGGTCTGTATGAAATTGCCGAAACTGAAGGCGCTTATGCTTTCTCCTGGGTGGTAAAAGATACTAAAAAATTATTCGGCAAACGTAATTTCACTGAAGAAGATCTTAGAATAGGGCTTGAATCAGTTAAAAGTGCCGGTGGACGCAAAACTTTTTTGACTTTCCCGTCAAATCTCCCTTTAATCCATAAGCCCTTACAAGCAGCTGGATTTAAATATGTTGGCCGCTTAGAGAATTATTACGAACAAGGTGTGCATGAATTTCATTTTACTCATGACCTAAACAATCTCTAAGTACGATCTAAACAGCAAACTTTAAGAAAATCACAAGCAATACAAATTATAAGGAATAGGTTTCACAATGAGTAATACGGTTATTAAATACGGTTTAATTGCAGCAGTACTAGGCGGCGTATATTTATATAGTAACGATAACAGCAGCCCGTCTTTTGTCGAAGAAGAGATCGATTTAAATCTAGCTTTAGATATCACGGTCGATACGCTTCATTCGTACAGCGATAGTCTTGGCGACCAAAAGCCTGAAGGCGATGCGGCATTTTTAGGTTTTGCTGAAAAGTTAGGCACAAACTATAACCTTGCTCAACCACCACTATACAAAGAACAAATTGGTGTTAGCCCTCAAGCAGATGCATCATTAATGGCTTTTAGTGATACCAACATGAACCGCGCCTTGGACGAAGGCGAAGCGCTATTATTCAAAATCGAAATCGATGGTGAACAATCACGCATCATTGCCTCTAGCAATAGCGGTGCGGTCAATGAACATCAGTTTAGTGGTACCTCGTTATTAACCGGTTATTTGATTGGTAGCATGCTAAGCCGCCAGCGTGGCGCAGGCGTCACCTCTAAGCAACTAGCCAGCAAGAAGCCCATAAGCTCACAAGCAGCTGCTCGCTCACGTGCAGGTTCAGGAAGTCACTCTTCAGGAAAATAAGCCTCGAATGTTGGCCTTGTTATAGGGTGAGCTCCGCGTACCAATCTTGGTATGTAGGTCACACCCTATCCATTTAGCCCTTACGCCTCGTAACTGTTTTTCGTTATTTATTTCTTTACTTTTTTTTCGTTTTTCTTTTCGTTATTTGAGCCAATATAATGTCTTCAGCCGAATCAATTAACCCACCACCTTTATCAAGTAGACAAACCGCTGTTTTACTCGCGTCCATATTGGTCGTTGCCTTATGCGGCATTGTCTACGAATTGATTATCGGCACCGTTTCTAGCTATCTACTCGGTAACAGCGTTTATCAATTTTCGCTTACGATTGGCTTTTTTATGTTTGCGATGGGGGCTGGCTCGCTCATATCGAAATACTTCGACGACCAATTCGTTCGTAACTTTATTATCATTGAAATAGCAATCGCGTTAATTGGTGGCGTCTGTAGTATTTTACTCTTTATGACCTTCCCATTTGCTCGCGTGCTATATGAGTTAGTGATGTATGGCCTGATATTCTCTATCGGCGCCTTAGTCGGTATGGAAATACCGATTCTAGCAACTTTACTGGCTAAAAAATCAGAAATGAAAGAGTCTATCGCTAATGTCATGTCATTAGACTATGTTGGCGCGCTCATCGGTTCAGTTGCTTTTCCTTTATTGCTTTTACCCTCGCTTGGTTTAGTACAATCCTCCTTTGCTATTGGCCTGATTAATATTTTTGTCGCGATTGTGAATGTCATGATATTTAAGCATCACTTAAAAAACTATAAAATCATGCTAGCGGTCTGTTTCGGGATATTCTTCTTACTGACATTTTGTATTTTTTACGGCACGCACATTACACGCTTTGCTGAAAAGCACCTTTATTTTGATCATGTCATTTATTCCAACCAAACCCCCTATCAAAAATTAGTCGTCACTCGTTCATCGACAACTCGTGAACAACGACTCTACATTGATGGGCACATTCAGTTTTCCACACGCGATGAATATCGATACCACGAAAATTTAGTCCATCCTTTGTTATCCATTCCAGGGTCTAAAAAGAATGTATTAGTACTCGGAGGGGGTGACGGTTTAGCCGCAAGAGAAATTTTAAAATATGACGATGTAGAACAAATTCACTTAGTCGATATTGACCCTGAAATGATTAGAATAGGTAAAGAGCTCCCTATCCTCAAACGACTAAATGAAAAGAGTATGTCGTCTGAGCGACTTACCGCTTTTAGCGAAGACGCCTTTAGCTTCATCAATCAGCCAGGTATTTTATACGACCGTGTAATCATCGATATGCCAGATCCACACAATGAAGCAATCAATAAGCTCTATTCACGTGAGTTTTATACCATGATCAAACGCAGGATGACGCCAGAGGGCATTTTGGTCAGTCAAAGCTCCTCACCATTTTTCACTCGAAGCGTGTTCTGGTGCATCGAAAATACGCTTGCAGATGTATTCAGCAATACCTTGAGCTATCAAACCGCTTTGCCTTCATTTGGTATTTGGGGTTTTAATATGGCACGTAATGATCTGCCATTCCCTAAAGAATTTACCTTTGATGTGCCGACCAAATCAATCACCAGCCAAACCATGATGGCTTCAATGATTTTTAGCAAAGATATGCAGCAGATCCCTACCTCGGTGAACACCATTATGGAACCAAAGTTGTATCAGCTCTATATTGATGATTTACGTCGCTAAACCATCAATAACTTAATTTACCGATACCTAAATACTAGGTGCCTGCCGCTTTATCAAAGTGTTTTCGCACTAAAGCCAAAAATATTGCACTCGCAATACCCGACGCGCTAAATAACATGCACATCACCATGATTTGATATCGCGCAGCAATAAAAGGTGATACACCGGATAGAATTTGGCCTGTCATCATCCCCGGTAACGAAACTAAACCGACAGCGAACATAGAGTTTATAATAGGGATCATCGCGGTACTAAAAGCGATGCTTCTAGCCTGATCATACGCCTTCCCTTGCGCTAATTCAGACTGTAATCGCTCTCCGGCTAAACTAATACTAGTCATTGATGTTGCAAATATCATCCCTGCCAGTGGAATGGTGTATCGAGGTAAATACCAAGGATCTAGAACAAGCACAAACTGGGTGACCAAAATTAAGGTCGTGCCGCCACCCAACAAAATAGCCACCAGTGAAATAGGAAATAAGTGAAGCTTACTCACTGCATGGATATTATTTGTCGATAGCGTATTCAGTGAAATCCAGCTTGAGGCAACCACCATCAACGTTAAAACGCCTAAAGTCATCCAGGAGTCCGACGTATTAAAAATCATGATCAGTGCATAACCAATCAACATTAACTGAACCAGCATACGCACAATGGCATAACATGCTTTTCGATAAGGCAAATGCCAATGAAACATCAGATAAATAACAAGTACGGCGGGAACAAACGCGATTAACAATCGTTCAAAAGGAATAATTTCAATAGACATGGCGTGCTCAAAATAAAAACGGCAGGAGAACCCTGCCGTCTAGATTTACATATTTATTTGCCGTTTGCTAGCGGCTCATCATTCCCGCAACACCGGCAACTTCTTCTTTATTCTCTAACAGTTTAGCAATCGCGGCATCCGCATCTTCTTTCTTAATATGCAAACGCTCATATATACCGTCATCGATCGTTGCGCCGGCACCCGCTAATATTCCAGCTTCCGCTAATAAGTGATGAGTCAAATTCAAAATATTTGAATATTCTGAAAATTCACCCTCAAATGCTTCATTTTTTTGGTGACGTAGCGCAGTAGTAACCTCTTCTGGCATATTCCAAACAGACATTAACTGACTGCCCACTTGTTCACGTGTGATACCTAATAAAAAGTGTTCAATATAAGCAGAATCAACATGAGGGTTCGCATCGGCGTAACGACAAATCAGCATAAAGTGAGGCGGAAATACATGCGCCAACACAAGATAACCAAAGTTGTGTAATAAACCCGATAAATAGGATAATCCAAAGCTCTGCCGATAAGCCGGTTCGATTTTGCTAATTAGTGCAGTCGTACCCAATGCGATCCACATTGCTTGGTGCCAATAAGGTAAGTAACCCTTTGACTCATCATCAGGCACTTTCAAAGTCCGCCCAAGCGCTAGTCCCATCGCTAAATTCATCACCATATCAAAGCCCAGTACCCGCACAATCGCGTCATGAACTGACTTTACTTTTCCTGGTGCGTTATAAAAAGAGCTAGACGCCCAACTCACCACTTGAGCAGCTAAGCTTGGGTCTCTTTCTATGATATCGGCCAATTCATCAGAGCCCGCTTCAGGGTCAGACCGAAGTTTAATAATATCTTGTGCACTTTGAGGTAGTGGCGGTAGCTCCAAAGTATCTTCCAAACGCTGTTTAATTCTTAACGATGTAAACTTTTCAATCGCTTGATTAATCTCTTGGAGGTCATTTGAATCGCTAGTAGGTTTATATTGAATTGCATTTAAAGGTACAACAAAAGAAGCTTCTTTTGCTTTTTTAGTTGAGATTGTGAATGCTTCTTTACTTAATTTAATGAGCTGCCCTGACTGACCAGACTCAACATAGATCACATCGTTCTCTAAAACGCGTGAATCAATCACCGATGGCAAACCCGTAATATCTGGAATCGCAGGTAATTCAGTTAAACTATACCGGGCAATCAAACTCGAAACATCTTCATTCGGTAACGCTTCAAGTGAACGACCTATAGCACGATTCAGTACATCAACATCCAGTAAACAGTCAGATGGAATAATCACTTGAGCTCGCCCTAAGGAGTCACTCATCAGAATCATTTTAATAATCTGGCTGGGCGCGACACCGGCTTTATCTACAATCGTAGGGCGGTTTGTTTCATTTAACGTTAACTCTGCAGTACTTTCGTAGTGTTCAAATACTTTATTTATTGCCGACGGAATCATTTTTTTAAACTCTTCTTTGTCCATATAATTTGCTCGCTCTCCGCACTTTTATTTTCAATATTATGCGAAATATAACTTTAGTGTAGTTCAAGAAAAGGATTCGTCGCTTGGAATTACAAAATTATACAGAACTATTACTTTCAGGATTTTTTCTCCTAAACCTCGCCATACTGCCGACGCGCACCAATCCAACGCTGAATGAGTTGTTCGGTTAGCTTTGGATTTTTAGCTATTTGAGGTGCTATTTTTTTTATCTCTGGTAGCCAGTCCTGATCCCGCTGCAAGTCAGCAATTTTAAATTCAATCAATCCTGTTTGGCGAGTGCCTAACACTTCTCCTGGCCCTCGAATTTCAAGGTCTTTTTCCGCAATCACAAAACCATCATTACTCTCGCGCATCACGGTTAATCGTTCTTTTCCGTGTGCCGATAAGGGCGGGTGATACATGAGCGCGCAATAACTTTGTATATTGCCACGACCAACACGCCCTCTTAATTGATGCAGTTGCGCCAAGCCCAAGCGTTCGGGGTTTTCAATCACAATTAAACTGGCATTAGGCACATCGACTCCCACTTCAATGACCGTCGTCGCGACCAAGACATCAATACGCCCGGCTTTGAACTGGTCCATCATGAAGCTTTTATCTGCCGCTTTCATACGGCCGTGAACCAAGCCTACTTGTAAACCTGTCAATTGTGACTGCAACCATTCCAATGTATCTTCAGCAGCTTGGCACTGTAGGGTCTCGGACTCCTCAATTAAGGTGCATACCCAATAAGCTTGGCAACCCGTTTGGCAAGCTTTTAATACCCGCAACACCATGTCATTTCTGCGCGTATCTGGAATCACAAATGTTTCAATTTTTTGTCTACCTGGCGGGAGCTCATCAATCACCGAGGTATCCAAATCTGCGTAGGCGCTCATTGCCAAAGTTCTCGGAATAGGCGTGGCAGTCATAATCAGCTGATGCGGATGTATACCTGACTTTAAGCCTTTATTCTTCAGAGATAATCGTTGATGTACGCCAAATCGATGCTGCTCGTCAATAATCGCTAATGCCAAATTATTAAACTCCACACCATCCTGAAAAAGTGCATGCGTACCAATAATAACTTGGGCCTCGCCCTCACGCATGTCGCTCAATGCTTGCTCGCGAACTTTACCTTTTGATTTACCGCTCAACCACGCAACTTTAATCTCTAACGGTGCCAGCCAAGCTTGGAAATTTAACAGATGTTGCTCGGCTAAAATTTCGGTGGGAGCCATTAACGCCACCTGCCCTCCCGCTGCCACAACTTGCAGGGCAGCCAGTGCCGCCACAACGGTTTTCCCGGACCCAACATCTCCTTGAACCAGACGTAACATAGGTCGGTTAGCCGCCAAATCTTGAGATATTTCTTGAAAAACCCGCTGCTGGGCCCCCGTCAACTCAAATGGTAACCCGACTAAAAACCGAGCCGTTAAGGCCGAATCGAATGAATCAAACGGACAAGGTAATGATGGATTCGCTTGAAGCCGCATTCTTAGCTTCAATAAGCTTAAATGGTGCGCGAGTAGTTCTTCAACAATGAGTCGTTGCTGACAAACATGCTTGCCCTCTAGCATCGAAATTTGGTCAGCCTCTATTGGTGGCCGGTGCAAGTAAGCAAGTGCATACTTTAAGGCTGGCAGCTTATATTCTTTTAAAATATTAAGCGGTAATAGATCTTGCACATCGGCGCGTTCTAGCCATGAAAGTGCCTGAGTGCAGAGCGCGCGAATTCTAGGTTGCTGAATCCCTTCTGTAAGTGGGTACATGGGCGTTAGCGTATCAGGAATTTTGTTTTTCTCACCCGCTGCCATAATTTTATATTCAGGGTGGTAAAACTCCATACCGCTTTTCCCACGCCGCGCCTCTCCATAACAACGAAGCAATACACCTGTTGCTAACTGCTTAACTTGAGCGGCACTAAAATAATAAAACCGAAGTATGACGAACCCACTTTGATCACGCACTTTAACTTCTAAACTTCGTCGTCGTCCTTGTACAACTTGATGACTCATGACTTCCACTTCAAATAAACCATGCACTCCTGGTCTAAAAGCAGCAATTGGATGAACACGCGTGCGATCTTCGTAACGAAAAGGTAGATGAAACAGTAAATCCTGAAGATTGGATATTTCCAATTTATTAAAGGTTTCAGCTAGTTTTTTACCTACCCCTTTCAGTTGAGTAAGTTCAATATCCGCAAGCGTTACCATCGCGCCTTTTCTTCCGTGAATAAAAAGTGGAAATCCATTAATAAGGTGAAATAAGCCAATTGAGAAAATGAAAACTTAAGCATCAGCAGCGAGCACCTTACACTTTTTGGCCGCCATAGCCAAAAGATCGATGGCCTTAGGCCTAGGAAATGTCACTCGCCATGCCAATGCTACAGTACGATAAGGTACTGGGCCCTCAAAGGGACGTACATCCAACAAGCTTTGATCATAATAACCCTTCATTGCAGCAGATTGTGGCAAAACACTAATCCCTAGACCTGAAGCAACCATGTGCCTAATTGTCTCTAGTGAGCTGCCTTCGGTTATGAGTTTCTGCTTAGGTTCACGCTCTAACTCTGGCAAACCAATACTATTTAGAATGTTTGGGCATGCCGCTAAAACCTGATCTCTAAAGCAATGCCCCGGACCAAGCATCAATAAATTATCCGTCAAAAGCATCTCACTCGATATTGCTTGATGCTTTGAGAGCACATGATCTTTAGGTAATAAAACCACAAAGGGCTCATCATACAAAGGTAATGTCACCACATCAGGTTCATTAAAAGGTAGCGCAACAATAATAGCGTCCAACTCACATTGCTTCAGTTTTTTACGTAATACTGCCGTGTAGTTTTCTTCGATGTAAAGTGGCATATCAGGCGCAACAGATCGAAGCTTTGGCATAAGGTGAGGAAATAAATAAGGGCCAATCGTATAAATTGCTCCCACTTTCAGAGGCGAGTTAAGCTCATCTTTGCCTTGCAGCGCCATGTCTTTAAAAACATTTGCTTGATCCAAAATGTTTTTAGCTTGCTCAACTAAACGAAGCCCTAATTCAGTAACAACAATACTCCCCTTACTTCGCTCAAATAAGGCAACACCGAGTTCATCTTCCAGTTTTTTTACTGCCACACTTAAAGTGGGTTGGCTGACAAAACATTTTTCTGCCGCTCTGCCAAAGTGCCGTTCTTGAGATAAAGTAACGATGTAACGAAGTTCGGTTAAGGTCATAGCACTCTGATTCTTTTGGTTTTATACTTTAAATTCACAGTAGTAATCATATATCGTTTTAAGAAAAACCATAGTATTTTCTTATCACGACTGAAATCATATCTTTCACTAAAGGAAAGTTCAATGTCGGCTAAACGAATACTCATTGTAGGCTGTGGAAAAATTGGGCTACGCGTGGCTAATTTACTGAGTACAGAACATGAGGTGTGGGGGCTCAGCCGCAGCACTCAAAATTCACATAATGGGAACCCGAATCATATTACATTTATTACGGCAGATGTTTGTAAACTCGAGAGTTTAAGCGGTCAATTCCCAGAAAATTTAGATTATATTATCTACTGCGTTGCCCCCGCAGAGCGTAATGAGGCCGCTTATCGCGAGCTATATTTAACAGGTTTGAAAAACATCATCGATTACCTACCAGCTCAACATGCCTTAAAGCGTTTATATTTTGTATCAAGCACAAGCGTTTATCATCAAGACGACCACTCACTGGTTGATGAAATGAGCCCCGCTTTACCGAGCAGCTTTTCGGGTCGTGTATTACTGGAGGCAGAAGGTTTTTGTAATCACTTACCAATCCCTTCAACCATTATTCGCTTCAGTGGAATCTATGGTGCAGAACGCAGCCGCTTAATAGAACAAGTTAAAACGCATAAAGCTAAACTAAGTACTGACTACCGCTTAACGAATCGAATTCATGAGGATGATTGCGTTAGTTTTATCCAACACTTAATTCAGGAAGACATCTTAGGAAAGCAGAGCGAATCGCTATATTTAGCCAGTGACAGTATGCCGGTAGATTTAAATGAAGTGATTAAATTTTTAGCTTCAAATTTAGCGATTAAACTTACCGAAAAACCATCAAATGATGCAGAGAAACGCAGGGCTGGCAATAAAAAATGCAGCAATAGAAGAATGTTAGATAGTGGTTATCGGCTCCATTTTCCAAGTTATCAGGAAGGCTATTTAGCTATGATAGAAGCAACAAAAGATACGAACAGCTAAATTGTTTATTTGCTTTAAAGTGACTCACTTTCTTAAGCATTTTTATAGGGTATGATGGTGCGCAAGCACACCCTATAAGTTTAATTTTGCCCCTATTGAATCACCATAATGGCATCCATTTCTACTTCCGCACCTTTTGGCAAAGACGCAACACCTACCGCAGCTCTTGCGGGATAGGGTGTTTGAAAGTAAGTCGCCATCACTTCATTTACCGATGAAAAATGACTTAGATCCGTTAAAAATATATTGAGTTTTACAATGTCTTGCAGGCTACCACCCGACGCTTCACAAACGGCTTTTAAGTTTTCAAATACCCGAATAATTTGTTTTTCTATCTCGCCACCAATTAAAGTCATCGTTTCGGGGTCCAAGGGGATTTGACCCGACAGGTAAACAGTATCTCCCACTTTCACTGCTTGAGAATACGTACCAATGGCTTCAGGTGCCTGATCTGTTTGAATAATCGATTTATTGCTCATCTACTTTCCTTTCGCTCAATAGTTTATTGTTTAAACGACTTAGCTTAATTTTCAGTCAATGATTCGATTCAAGCGAATCACGGCTTTTAGGGCTCGAATCCGTTTAATCACCCGCGCTAAGTGGCGACGCCCTTGAACATGTAAAACTACGCTTACAATACTCATTTTAGCATTTTGCTCATCCACACCAATGCTTTCAAGATTACCTTCTGCACGGGTAATCGCTGCAGCTAATTCCGCAATAATTCCACGCTGACGCTCAAGTTCAACTCGCAATTCGACAGTAAACTCATCGGTTATATCTTTCACCCATGACAAATGCATGTGAGCTTTACTTAACGAGAGGCTTAATGCTTTCTTGCACCCTTCTGAATGTATTACCAAGCCTTTTTTACTATCCGGCATGCCTATAATTGGGTCACCCGGAATAGGGTAACAACAATTAGCAAAAGAAAGCGTCATGCCTTCCGTCCCTTTAATCATCACGCCTTTTTTATCAGGCTCATTTACTTCACCTTCATCAGCACTATCATCAATCACAACATTAATATCTGATAATAACTGACGCGCAACAATATATGGCATACGTAAGCCTAAGCCAATATTTCGCAGTAAGTTTTCAAAGGAATCCAACTGATTATGAGTAAGTACCTTATCAATTTGCTCTGCACTGACATCATCTAATGTCTTGCTCTGCCCTGCTAAAGATCGCTCTAGCAGGGTACGACCTAAGTCCAAGCTTTCTGCTTCGCGCTGTTGTTTCAAGAAGTGTCGGATACTACTTTTTGCTTTACCTGTGGTCACGATATTGAGCCACGCCGAGCTTGGTTTAGCACCTGGCGCAGTAACAATTTCGACGGTTTGCCCACTTTGAAGCGGCTCACTTAACGAAGATAACTGTCTGTTAATTCGGCACGCCACACATGCATTACCGATATCGGTATGAATGCTATAAGCGAAGTCGATGGGTGTTGCCCCTGCCGGTAATTCCTTAATTCGCCCTTTTGGGGTAAACACGTAAATTTCATCAGGGAATAAATCTATCTTAACGTGCTCAATAAACTCCATGGAGTCATTCGCACGCTCGCGCATTTCATTTAGACCCCTAATCCAGCGATCTATTCGCACTTGGCCAGCTAAGGCAACCTTGGACTCATCTTTATATTCCCAATGTGCCGCAATACCAAAGTTGGCAAATTCTTCCATTTCTTGCGTTCGAATTTGGATTTCGATGTTTACATGCAAACCAAAGAGCGTAGTGTGTAAAGATTGATAACCATTCACTTTAGGTACAGCTATATAGTCTTTGAAGCGAAAAGGGAGCGGTTTATAAAGACTATGCGCGGCACCCAAAATTCGATAACAGTCATCTTCTGACTCAGCAATAATCCGAAAAGCATAAACATCCATGATTTCATGGAAAGACTTATGCTGAAATTTCATTTTCTTATAAATACTATTGAGGTGTTTTTCTCTACCAACGATTTGGCCTTTTAAGCCTCGTTCATTTAAGCGTTCTTCTAGCCGAGCCTGAATATCCTCAATAATCTCGTTATGATTACCTCGTAATTTTTTAACAGCTTTAGCAATATATTTAGAGCGCATGGGGTAAAGCGCAGCAAAACCTAAATCTTCTAACTCAATCCGAATACTGTTGATACCTAGCCGGTTAGCAATAGGCGCATAAATATCTAAGGTTTCTGTTGCGATTCGTCGTCGTTTTTCGGCATGCAAAGGCCCTAATGTACGCATGTTATGCAGGCGATCTGCAAGCTTAACCAAAATGACGCGAATATCTTTTGCCATCGCGAGTGCCATTTTTTGAAAGTTACTCGCTTGAGCTTCTGCTTTCGTTTTAAACTCTATTTGCGTTAATTTACTAACGCCATCCACTAACTCTGAAACCGGATCACCAAACTCAGCGGCTAAGTCTTCTTTTGTAGTATCCGTATCTTCAATTACATCATGTAATAACGCAGCCATCAGCGTTTCATGATCCATGTGAAGACCCGCTAAAATTTTCGCTACCGCTAAAGGGTGAATTATATATGGCTCACCACTGCGTCGAAATTGCCCTTCATGCGCACTTTTTGCGCATTCATATGCACGCGACACCATATGGACTTTCTCTTCATCCAGGTAGGCTAATAAAGATTTAGCTAAAGCTTCCATCGTTGTTTCAATTTACCTATAAAGTTTAGACACAGTACTTACACACTAAAAAGAAAACACATAAAAAAAGCAAAAAAAAAGCTGAACGTAAACATTCAGCTTTTCCGTTCTCCCCCTCATAGTAAGCGAGGTGGAGGGATTTTCAAGAGATATTTTAACCGAGGCTCAAAGTGCCCCTTAAATAATACTTCTCTTATCGAACAGCTTATGAAAGCTCTTCAGCAATTAAGATATCTTTATTCACAAAACCTGCAGCAATTTCTCTTAATGCAACAACTGTCGCTTTGTCATTTTCCCAATCAACAAACGCTTCTTTGCCGCCATTAGCAAGCTGACGAGCTCTTTTGGTTGAAACCATGACTAATTCGAATCGGTTATCAACATTTTCCAAACAATCTTCAACAGTCACTCTAGCCATTAACTTGCTACCTTTAGAGAAATGATATTGTCGCCTGTAAATTCAGGCAACATCAAATAGACCAAATACTATACAAGATTATATTTAAACTGACAATAGCTCAGCTAAAACCTCTTTATATTTCACTGCCTGACGGCTTGCCTCAAGACGATTTGCAGTAAAGATTGCACAGATTTCTTGCTGAGCCAGCTCAAACTGATCATTCACAATCAAATAATTATATTCATCAAAATGACTACTTTCAGATTCAGCTTCAGACATACGACGAGCAATAATTTCTTCACTATCCTGCCCCCGCCCCTCAAGCCTAGAACGAAGCGCCGCTTTAGATGGCGGTAAAATAAAAATACTTAAAGCTTCTGGCATCAGGGTTCGAACCTGTTGCGCGCCCTGCCAATCAATTTCCAAAATCACATCCTGACCTACTACCAAGCGTTGCTCTAGCCACACTCGTGACGTACCATAATAATTGTCGAACACTTTCGCATGCTCTAAAAAATCATCATTCGCCACAACCGCCTCAAACGTCTCAACAGACACAAAATGGTAATTCACGCCATCCTGTTCACCCGGTCTGGCCGCTCGGGTAGTATGAGAAACAGATACTTCAACCTGTGAATCAGCATCCAATAACGCCGACACTAAACTTGTTTTTCCTGCCCCCGACGGTGCAGAAACAATATAAAGCCGCCCTCGGGCTTCGGTTGTACTATTTTGAGTCACTTCTTTTCCTTTTTTTACGGTTTAAGCCGATTTACTTAACATATAAGATCATTCTACATTCTGCGCTTTGTTTATTGAACCAAGTTAACGACCTAGAGCCTAACAAAACCAATAATTAAGAGCATTATTCTATTATTTGTATTCAGCTCGATATTGCTTGGGGGGCATATCGACAATTTTTTTAAATAGCTTATTAAACGAACTTAAATTAGTCGTACCAACTTGATTAGCTACCTCAATAATCTTTAATTCTGTGGTACGCAATAGCTCTTTGGCAGCCTCCATTCTGACCCGCTGTAAATACTGATTAGGCGTCTTCCCTGTCGCTTGATTAAAACGGCGACTAAAATTTCTTGGGCTCATACCTAAGTCAGCCGCTACTTCTGCAAAGCTCACAGTTTCTGAGTAATGCCGCTCCAGCCATTGTTGTGCTGTGAGTATTTGTTGGTCTTTATGATATTTTAGGCCATCAAATTCCACATTCCATTGCGCATAACTTCGATTAAAGCCAATTAAAAAACGTGCTGCTACCTTTCGAGCAATGGCAGGGCCATACACTTGCTCCAACATAGAAATACATAAATCACAGCCTGAAGGAATCGCATTGGCGCAATACAAGCCTTCTGCATTTGTAATCGCTCGCTCCTGACGTAGCAAAACATTGGGATAACGATCACAAAAATCTCGTTCATAAGGCGCATACAAGGTGGCGACTTTATTTTCTAGCAAACCGGCTTCCGCTAAAAAATAAGTCGCATTACTGATCGCGACTAAAGGACAGCCATCACGATGCAATTGCTTCAGCCAAGGTAATAATTCTGGGTGATGCTGTAACGCATTTTCTGCATCCCCCCAAAAAGCCGCAATGAAGACTAAATCTGGCTGGTCAATCGAACCAATCGTGCCATCACTATTGATGTAACTACCATTAAAGCAATCAACACGCTCTCCATTTTTATTAATAATCGTGACATGACCATTTTCTTGGGCATCATCCTTTTCGCTATCGCCTGCAATACCTGCGGCCACCCAGCACAAGTCTTTAATCAACATAAGACTCATGCTGACCGCCTTAAAAGGCGCGTAGATAACAATATTTTTCATCAATTTTCCTTTCACTTTTATTCGCGCCTAAGTGAATTTATTTTTATTTGGCAAACATCGCTAGGTCTTTGTCCGATGAGCATTAGTTTGAGATTTCGCTTTTGACCATACTGAACTCAGATATAAATCCATTTATAAAGGAATTTGTGATGAGTGTAAAAGTTGATATTAATAACATAACAGCCAAACCTTTGGATGCGAGCGAACCTCAAAAAATAGCTAAACCCAGAATAGACATAGAAGAAACCTTAGCTTGTCATGATATGGGCCGTAATAATATGCGTAAGTGGCTAGCACGCACTAAAGACAATGCTTACCTACAAAATAATGATTTTATACACAGCATGCAATTTTGGTTAGGCTCAGAGCTTACTAGCCAAGTACAGGAGGACCTCAATAATTATGGCGCAAAAGTCAGTACAGACCTTGAGACCCATGCGGCTGAAAACGATTTACGCTTTAACAATCCTCGAATTGACCCCTATAACGGTATTGGCGAGCGTATTGACAAAGTAGTTCACCACCCAAGTTATACTGCAGCGGGGGATATTATTTATGGTTCCAACGTTGTTGCTCGCCTTGTTAAAACGGGTGGACTACGCGAAGGGATGGGATTTTATTATTTATCCTGCCATGGCGGAGAAGCTGGCCATACTTGCCCGGTAATTTGTAATTTTGAAACCGCACGTTTATTACGCAAGCTTGATGACTTTCCGCTACGAAACGAATATATCGCTAAACTAGAAACACCAAGTTATACCGATAACTACACCTCTTCACAGTTTTTAACCGAAGTACAAGGCGGCTCAGATGTAGGGGCTAATGGTACTCGCGCTTGGTTAGACGATGATAGCGTGTGGCGTATTCGTGGTGAAAAATGGTTTTGCTCTAATGCAAATGCCGAACTAATGGTAATCACCGCCCGCTTCAGTGAATCACGCACAGGAACAAAAGGCTTGTCTGCATTTTTAGTTCCGTCGACAAAACCTGACGGTACGCGTAATGACTTTACCTTCCGCCGACTTAAAGAAAAAATGGGTACAAAGGCGCTCGCCTCCGCTGAAATTGATTTTCGGGACGCTTACGCCATTCCCTTAGGGCCAGTAGAAAATGGCTTTAATCGCATGATGGAAGAGATCGTGCACTATTCGCGCATTGCTTTGGCTGTTTCTGTGCTGGGTATGAGTAACCGCGGCTATCAACAAGTTCGCGCCTATGCTGATACGCGACAAGCCTTTGGTGAAACTATCATCAATTACCCACTGGTCCAAGAAAATCTAGCCAATATAAAAGCCAATATAACCGTCTGTTTAGCGGGTACTTTTGCCCTCATTGATTTACAAGACAAAATAGAACTGGGTCATGAAAAACGGCCTGAATATAAAACATTCTCGCGTCTAATGACTAATATTGGCAAAAGTATTATTTCTAGGCGCGGTGTAGACGACCTTCATCACTGCATTGATACGATGGCAGGAAACGGTGCCATTGAAACCACGTCTAGCCTACCGAGATTATTTCGAGACACCGTAATTCAGGAAAACTGGGAAGGCACTCATAACACTTTGTATAGCCAAGTTTTAAGAGACTTCGCTCGCTTCAAACACGATGAAATCTATATCAGCGTGATGGACAATATGCTCCAAGAGTTTACCGACACACCATCGACCGACCTAGACCCTGCAAAGAAGGCATTTACTCAATTAAAGCACGATTTAAAAGATTTACATGCCGCTAGCGCGCCCCTTAAAACGCTTAAAATAACAAGCATTCTCGAGAAAATGGCCGATATTTTTTATTATCTCAGCACCTTGAAAGAAGCTTACGATCAAATAGAGAAAGACCAAAAACACACTAAAATGAGCGCAGCAATTTGGTATGCGCAAGTAAATTTAAACAATGCAAAGCCAAACTGGGATGAAGAAAAACTGGCGCTAATAGCGCATGTAATTTCCGCCTAGAATAGAAAAAAGCACCACATAATGACATTTTCGTGGTGCTTACTTTTCAACACGACCATCCAATATAACTATTCAAAATAATGACAGGCATACCATGAGCTTTAAACGCAGTATTTTTACACCAGAACACGAGCAGTTTCGTGACTCCTTTAAACGTTTCTTACAAAAAGAAGTCGTACCTCATCAGCAAGCATGGGGTGAAGCAGGCATCATACCCAAAGATATTTGGCTTAAGTGCGGAGAGAACGGTTTTTTAGTGCCCACCGCAGATGAACAGTATGGCGGCTTAGGCTTAAATGATTACCGCTATGAAGCGATCATGACGGAAGAGCTTGCCTATATAAACGAGTCAGGATTAGTATTGGCACTGCACAATTCGATGGTCGCCCCTTATATTTTAAACTATGGTAACGACGAGCAAAAAGCACGCTTCATCCCTCGTATCGTTAGCGGCGACAACGGTATATTAGCCATTGCGATGACGGAGCCTAGCGCGGGTAGTGATTTAGCTGGCATGAAAACCCATGCAAAAGACATGGGAGATTATTGGCTTTTAAATGGCTCGAAGATTTTTATTACCAACGGCAATAATGCTGACATTATTATCGTGGCAGCGAAGAGCGACCCCACTAGCCCACATAGCATGGGTTTATTTATAGTTGAACGCGGCATGGAAGGTTTTAGTCGCGGCAAGCCACTAAAAAAGATGGGTATGAAAGCGCAAGACACATCGGAATTATTTTTTGAAAACGTCATCATCCCAAAAGAAAACCTATTAGGAGACCCTAGTAAAGGCTTTGTTTACATGATGCAAAAACTAGGGGCCGAGCGTTTATCATTATGTATAGAGACCATCGCAGGCGCTGAACGCGCCCTTGAAGACACACTAGCCTATGTAAAAGAGCGTAAAGCCTTTGGAAAGTCCATCGGTAAATTTCAGAACACTCAATTTAAATTAGCTGAATTACAAACCGAGATTAACCTAGGCCGTGTTTATACTGACAAAATGATTGAAGCTTTTAATGACGGAGAGCTCGATGATGCAACCGTATGCGGTGCCAAATTCTGGCTAACCGATATGCGCTGTAAAGTCGTCGATGAATGCCTGCAATTCTTTGGCGGTTATGGTTATATGCAGGAATATCCTATTTGTAAAATGTATCTCGATGCTCGTATTGGGAAAATTTACGCTGGTTCGAATGAAATCATGAAAGGCTTTGTCGCCAAATCAATGGGTTTATAACCAAACTGGACCTAGCTTATCACTTGCTAAAAGTTAGCCCTTACTTTCTCCAAGCAGCATTGTTAACGACAAATGATACGACTCGGCTCAGATATATCACAAAGCATAAATACAGCTACTTGCATATTATTGCTAGAATTTAAAAGCCAAGTTTGCATATAAGAGCAAACTTGGCTAGATATAATTCTCTCAATTAATATAAATATACAGCGCCTGAATTTGATTCATCGTTCACTAATTGACTGCCATTAACACCTGTTGCAGCGCCATCTTCTTTAATTGCCCCAACAGCTAAGATATCGCCATCTTGAGATAACGCAATGCTTGACACCGCATTATCTGAGCCACCATTAGAGCCACCAAAGAAGTCACCAGAGCCTGTATTACTGGCTTTAATATAAGACTCTTGATTCCAAATACCCTGATCCCGAATGAAAATATACGCTGCACCAGCATCATTATGAGTATTATCACTCTCATCTTCATTGATACCAACCGCATTACTAGGTTCACCAGGTGAGGCTACAGCCAGAATATTACCGTCACTAGACAGCGCCACACCAGCGCCAAATAAGTTACCTTGCCTCGCATTACTTGCTTTTACATACACATCCTGTGACCACACGACACCTGCTCTGGTAAATACATAAACAGCCCCTGAAGAGTCGCCCGAGTCATCCGTTTCAATTCCGCCAATTCCTGTCGTGGCACTCTTCTCTCCGTTTGCGCCAACAGCTAAAGTATTACCATCATTTGATAATGCTACAGAGGCGCCAAATAAGTCCTGAGTTCCGGTATTGCTAGCTTTGATATAGGCTTGCTGTGACCAGCCACTGCCTCCATTCACAAATACATATGCAGCGCCAGAAAACGCCTCGTCTTCATTTGCCTCAAGCCCATCAATACCCGTAGCCGAACTATCCTCTAAAGCTGCGCCAACTACTAAGGTAGACCCTTCGCCTGACAACACAATAGCTCCACCAAATTGATCTGCAGCTCCTGTATTACTGGCTTTGATATATTCATCTTGTGTCCAGGCACTGCCCGAACGGGTAAAGATATAAGCAGCGCCTGAATTTGGTGCAGAGCCACCGCTTTGATCACCATCAATTCCGGTAGCCTTACTCGCTTCGCCACGAGCCCCTACTGCAAGTGTATTTCCATCACTTGTTACACTCAATGAGTACCCAAATTCATCACCAGAGCCAGCATTACTCGCTTTCAAATATGCCTGCTGAGACCAACTCACACCACTTCGAATAAAGACATAAACAGCGCCCGCATCAATGGCATCATTATTCGTCTCATCGCCATCAACTCCCGTAGCGTTACTGTTTTCATTCGCAGCACCCACGATTAGAGTATTTCCATCACCAGATAAAGCCAAATCCCCACCAAACAAGTCATTTATATCAGGGTTACTAGCTTTTAAATAAGCTTGCTGGGACCAAGCACTACCTGCTTTTGTATAAATATAAACAGCTCCAGATTGAACGACTGAGTTGTTAGTTTCAATACCATTAAATCCAGTAGCATTACTATCCTCACTTGGCGCACCAACGGCTAACGTCGATCCATCGCCAGATAAAGCGACACGATAGCCAAAATAATCGCCGCCGCCAGTATTACTCGCTTTAACAAAGCCTATATGATTAACCGAGTTCAACTCATTGACGATAGATAATTCAGCACTTGATAAGACATTATTATCACTTGCTTGCGCTTCAAGCCTATATTGGGCGTTCACCCAATCGGTTAGGTGCGCTGCTATCTCGATCACATGATTCGTCGCAGTACCTATAATCGCACTAGATCCAGCGACCTCAGTAAACCCAGATGATCCATCCGGATTCACCAGTAACACAAAGTGATCAACAGTGTCCAAACCATTCCCAAGCCAACTAAAGCTGACTTCCCTAGGCTTGCTAGTATTAATTGCACTAAACGATGTGAATGCTACATAGTTGACGTCGCAGAGATCACCAAAGCCATCGCCATCGGAATCTAATTGGTCAGCGTTTGCGATGACAGGGCAGTTATCCACATCATCATTTATCTCATCGTTGTCGGTATCCGCTGACAATGGATCTGAGCCTAAAGAAGCCTCTTCAACGTCCGTTAGACCATCATTATCATTATCCTCATCACAGACATTACCTTGCTCATCCTCATCGGAGTCTAACTGGTCAGCGTTTGCACTTACAGGACAGTTATCCACATTATCAAGGCGCCCATCACTATCGCTATCGGCGAGCAAAGGATTAGACCCTAATATCGCTTCTGCTAAATCCGTTAGACCGTCATTATCATCATCCTCATCACAGATATCACCTTCCGCATCAGCATCGGTATTTAACTGGTCAGCGTTGGCATTGACAGGACAGTTATCCACATCATCAAGAGCTCCATCACTATCAGTATCCGCTAACAATGGGTTTGTACCTAAATTAACCTCTACCAAGTCAGCAAGACCATCGTCATCCGTATCGACTAACAATGGATCAGTGCCTAAACTAACTTCTTCCAAGTCTGTGAGGCCGTCATTATCATCATCCGCATCACAGACATTACCTTCCGTATCACCCGTAATCTCATCAATATCGTAATCGGTATTTAACTGGTCAGCATTGTCATCGATAGGGCAGTTATCCACACCGTCAAGAACCCCATCACTATCCGTATCGTCTATCAATGGATCTGTGCCTAATTCAACTTCTTGCCCGTCAGTGAGACCGTCTTCATCGGTATCGGGCAACAGAGGCTCAGTGCCTAAATCAACCTCTGTGAAGTCTGTAAGGCCGTCTATGTCTGTATCGACTAAGAGTGGGTCAGTCGTTAAGTTAAACTCTTCGAAATCTGTGAGTCCATCACCATCGGTATCGGCTAATAGGGGATCAGTCTTTAATTCAACCTCTTTTGTGTCATCTAGGCCGTCGTCGTCATCATCCTTATCACAGGCATCACCTTGCTCATCACCATCGGTATTTAATTGGTCAGCATTAGCTAAGATAGGACAGTTATCAACATTATCATTTTCTCCATCGCCATCCGTATCGACTATCAAAGGGTTAGACTCCAATATCGCTTCTGCTGCGTCTGTGAGGCCGTCGTTATCATCGTCCTCATCACAGGCATTACCTTGCGTATCCTCATCGGTATCTAATTGGTCAGCATTGGCATTTATAGGACAGTTATCAACATTATCAATATGGCCATCACTATCGGTATCCGGTAACTCTGGGTTTGTGTCTAAATTAAACTCTTCTAAGTCTGTGAGGCCGTCCTCATCCTTATCGGCCAACAATGGGTCTGAGCCAAAGCTCGCCTCTTCCAAGTCTGTTAGACCGTCATTATCATCATCCGCATCACAAACATTACCTTGCGTATCACCATCGGTATTTAACTGATCAGCATTGGCATCGGCAGGACAGTTATCCACACCATCAAGAATCCCATCAATATCGCTATCGCCTAACGTTGGCGATGAGCCTAATTCATCCTCTTCGAAGTCTGTAAGACCATCTCCATCCGTATCAGCTAACAATGGATCTGAAAAACCAACTTCTTCGAAGTCTGTGAGGCCATCACCATCGGTATCAACAAGTAGGGGATTTGACCCTGATGATGCCTCATCTACATTTGACACCCCATCGTCATCAGCATCGGGATCACAGACATCACCCTCTGTATCACCATCGGTATCTAATTGATCAGCGTTTGCACTTACAGGGCAATTATCAACATCATCAAGAGCTCCATCACTATCGGTATCCTCTAACAGTGAGTCTGTGCCTAAACCAGCCTCCTCCAAGTCGGTAAGATTGTCATTATCATCATCTTCATCACACACATCACCTTGCTCATCACCATCAGTATCTAACTGGTCAGCATTAGCATTTATAGGGCAGTTATCCGCACCATCAAGATCTCCATCATTATCAAAGTCGTCGTCCAGTGGATTTGTGATGCCTAAATCAACCTCTTCAAAGTCACTGAGACCATCACCATCGCTATCGGTTAATAAGGGCTCTGTGCCTAAATCAACCTCCTCCAAGTCCGTGAGGCCGTCATTATCATCATCCTCATCACAAACGTTACCTTGCGTATCTCCATCTGTATTTAATTGGTCCGCATTAGAATCCTTAGGACAGTTGTCGACATTATCAAGAATCCCATCAATATCGGTATCTTCTAACAATGGATCCGTGCCTAAATTAACCTCTTCCAAGTCTGTGAGGCCATCGCTATCGCTATCGGCTAACAATGGCTCTGACAATTGAACCCCACCTAGATTAACCTCTTGACCGTCTGTGAGACCATCACCATCGGTATCGACTAACAAAGGGTTTGTACCATATGTCACTTCGTCTAGATCGTCTAGACCGTCATTATCATCGTCATCATCACAAGCATTACCTTGCTCATCACCATCGGTATTTAATTGGTCAGCGTTGTCGATGAGAGGACAGTTATCCCCAGTATCAAATAGGCCGTCATCATCATCATCGGTATCACAGACATCACCATCCGCATCATCATCGGTATTTAACTGGTCAGCGTTGCTGTTGATAGGACAGTTATCCACATTATCAAGATCCCCATCATTATCGGTATCGGCTAATAGTGGATCCGTGCCTAAATTAAACTCTTCCAAGTCGGTGAGACCATCTCCATCGGTATCGGCTAACAGTTGATCTGTGCCTAAATCAGCCTCTTCCACGTCGGTGAGACCGTCATCATCATCATCGGTATCGCAAACATTACCTTTCGTATCATCATCGGTATCTAACTGATCAGCATTGGCATTAACAAGGCAGTTATCAACATTGTCATTAACTCCATCATTATCGGTATCAGCCATCAATGGATTTATACCTAAATTAGCTTCTTGAAAATCTGTTAGACCATCACCATCCGTATCGGCTAACAATGGGTCAGTCGTTAAATTAAATTCTTCGAAGTCTGTGAGGCCATCGCTATCGCTATCGGTTAATAGTGGATCTGTTGCTAGCTCGACCTCTTCTGTGTCTGTTAGACCGTCATTATCATCATCGTCATCACAGACATTACCTTTGGTATCGCCATCGGTATCTAATTGGTCAGCATTGGTTTCGATAGGACAATTATCGACACTGTCTATGTAACCATCATTATCGTGATCGTCTGACAATGGGTTTGTCCCTAAATTAACTTCCTCGAAATCTGTGAGGCCATCTCCATCGGTATCGGCTAACAGTGGATCTGAGCCTAATTCAAGCTCATCCAAGTTTGAAAGTTCATCACCATCTTTATCATCATCACACGCATCTCCTTCCCCATCACCATCGGTATCTAATTGGTCAGTGTTGGCATTGAGAGGACAGTTATCCTCAATGTTCGACGCCTCGTCAATATCCAACACCCTGTCATTATCATCATCGTGATCGCAGGCATCCCCTTGCAAATCTTTATCGGTATCTAACTGATTAGCGTTGGCATCGATAGGACAGTTATCCACACCATCAAGATCCTCATCACCATCCGTATCAACAAGCAGAGGGTTAGTCCCTAGTATAGATTCTTCGAAGTCTGACAATCCGTCATTATCATCATCACGATCACACGCATCCCCTTGCGTATCACCCGTATCCTCATCAATATCGTAATCAGTGTTTAATTGGTCAGGGTTGGCATCGACAGGACAGTTATCCACCCCGTCAAGATGCCCATCACTATCCGTATCGGCCTCATCTGCGTCTGACACACCATTCCCATCATCGTCAGTATCTGCATTGTTACCGACGCCATCACCGTCAGTATCAACAGATTCTGCCTCATCTGATGGAAATGCATCCGTATCATCATTAACGCCATCATTATCTGTATCAACAAGTAATGGGTCAGAGCCTAATTCAGCCTCATCTTCGTCTGAGACCCCATCATTATCATCGTCAGCATCCGCATTGTTACCGATTTTATCACCATCTGTATCAACAGATTCTGTCGCATCTAATGGAAACTCATCATTCACATCAGACACGTCATCATTATCATCGTCAACATCCGCATTATTACCGACACCATCACCGTCTGTATCAACAGATTCTGTCGCATCTAATGGAAGTTCATCATTCTCATCAAGTACGTTATCATTATCATCATCGGTATCTTCATTGTTTCCTACACCATCATCATCCGTATCTTTTTGCTCAGCGCTATCTTCAGGAAAGGCATCATAAAGATCAGGCGTGCCATCGTTATCTTTATCGGCATCAAGACCAATGACCTCCGAAGCACTCTCAAAATTATTAAGCGCCTCACTACTTGAGATTAGTTCAACCGTATTAATAGCCGCTGTGAGAACCTCTTGTAGATTAGAGTCCTCTGCAAAACTTTCACTAGACTGATTAAAATTAATCTCAGGAATTTTGATAGCATCATCTATATCGGCAAGCGATATACCATCTTCATGATTATTGTTGGTATCAAGTGTTTGCAAAAAACGAAGAATATTAACCAAGGTCGACTCATGCTCACGACCAGTTAAAAAGCTTCTAGGCGTGATAAACGATTGGCCATTAACCAACCCTACTTTTGCTTCGCCTATTTTTATCCCTTCATAGCTGAAACTAGTACTTTCACCGACCGTATAACGGAACTCTCCACTTGCATTAGTAAACCCTTCAAGAGCGCCTGATTTATAATAGAGCCCTGACACTGGGCCATCAATAAACTTCCCTACCCCCATGATTGCTAAATCGCCAGCAGCACTAGATTCAGCACTACCGCTGTCTACGTCGCTATTGTTATCGCTACAACCCGTAATCACTAAAGAGCAGAGCAGCATAAATGCCTTTATAATTTCGAGCTTAGGGTTTTTCATCAGTAATTATCCATAAAGTGATAAAATTATTCTTCGTAAATATCAAAAATGTACACGTTTAAATTCAATAGACGTATAAACAATAAATCCAGATTAATATCGCACCATCAACCTGAGTTACGCCTTAAAAACTACAACTACGCCACAGCTTCTGGAAGAGTCATTTAAAGTCAGCAAGATCAAATTTCACCAACGCTTTTGAATAGAGGCAAGCTCTATTTGAAGATCTAGACTTTCAGCATGTAGAGCTCTTTCAAGCCTGCTGAACAATGTGATGGTCATCAATGACTAGAATATCCACGTGACAGCTTCTGAATATTAAAAAGAGCATGATACTAAAGTGGACAGTATTTAATCTATATACAGTTCTCATTTCAGCCCAATTTTATAAGTAGAATATTCCTCTGTAAATTAGCCCCCTACACAGAGGAAAGGAAAAACTACAAATCATTTAATTGAAACCTAGAGAATTTTTAAAGCACCCAGAAATAGAAAAGCTCCGCATCTCGGAGCTTTTGAAAATATAAATAAGTAAAGAATACTGTTAACGCTACTCTACATTCTGGATCTGCTTATTTATATTTAATTTAACGTATTGACTTTAAATGACTTTATCAGAACATACACCTATTCACCTACGTTTTACCCACCATTTTACTCACCAAACAAAATACACTCAGATTTTATACAGAAAATTGATAAGTCCAATATAGCTTGTGTATTAATAATACTCCCCTAAGATAATTAGACTAGTGAAAATTATAATCGGAGTAATAAAATGGGGAACCCTACGTATATCATTCTTGGCTTCACTATATTCATTTGCATTTCATGCTATTGCTTAAGCAAGCGTAAAAAAAGAGAATTCATAAACTACGTCCCCAGCGACAATGACGAATACACGCATATGTGCATTCTCACCTCAAGCCACAAAGATAACTAGCCTTAGCAGTATTAGAAGCCCCCTTGCCTGCGACTTCCATAAAATGCAGCTTTGCATACACTTACAATTTATCAGGCTCTATATCTTTTTTCTAAATAGAGCTAGCCTAGCAATCCGCAAAGCTACCCTTCTACGAGGTTGTATAATTCAGAGTGTTCCGTATTTCATTATCAACACTCCTTCTTTCACTTAAGACTAAAGTGTTGCGTCGACCAGTTGAAACCACCACCTAAAGCGCACCCTTTTGAATGGCTTTCTTTTGAGTCAAAAGAGCGCAAAGCGACCATTACCCTCTAGGAGAGTCTAGGCAGGTTTCGACCCAAAGAAGACGTTTTTGGGTGATGGGATTGAACTATTTTACCGCCGGCTTCTGCCACTAAGCCGCCTCTTAGCGACCTTGCGTAATTCAGGATAATTTAGCCAGTTTCAAAATCGTGATAACTAACGAAAGTGAGTAAAAATGACCCTTTCTCTAAATTGATTAAAGGTCAACTTTAGCGACTTAATTAAGTTTATTGTGGCTAAAAACAAGGCTCGAAGTGAAGCCTTTCCTGTTATATATATCGTCTCTTACGTCGCGTAACAGACAACCCCGCAAGCGCTAGACTTAGTAGAGCTATTGAGCCTGGTTCAGGAACGTCTACCACGCTATCATCAGCTACAACGCCATCATTAGGTAATGAGGAAGCCTCCCAAACTGCAACAGTTCTTAGCTCATGCAGATTAACAGTGCCAGAATTCCATCCAAAATCAAGATTAAGTTGTCTGAACGAGTCTCCATTTACACTGCCTGCACGATAGTTCTGTGCTGTGTGTGCTATAGCAAAGTCAACAAAGTTATTAGGTTCAAAAAATGAATAGATTTCACAAAGTATTGTACTAGAGCAACCAGCAATTAACTCTGGATCGTCGTCATACACACCTAGAAGAACTTGTTCGAATAAAGCTGCTGAGGCCAATGCTGCGCTGGTACTATCTGAGAATATGAAATCGGAAGACTCATCACAGTTGTCGTACAATGAAATACATGACCCTTCAACGAAAGAGACATCATAAAATGTGCCAGCCACATCAACCTCTTCGGCTCCTGTTAGTAAACCATTGCTATCAACTAGCAAAATTGCTGCTTGTGACGAAGAAATTAAAGGTAGCAATAATAATACAAACACTAGAAAATTTCGCATGATAAAAGTCCTTCCCTGTAGTAGGTTTCAACATATTTATGCTTACCTTCGTTAACAAATTATTAAAATTAACGAAGAACAATAACTTCAGCAAAGTATATTCCAGCTATCAAAACCAACAAGGAAACAACAACTTATAAAATGTCGTGCAGAACCCAGTCGATTAAAGTGTAAATTTTACCGACAGTTTTATTGGAGGCTTGTTTTATATTGGTAGCAACACCTACTTACTAGGTAGTCGTAAAGCTAATTGGGAAAATATTTCAACTTTTGAAGATGCCGCTTTAACTGATCCAGCACTTTGTTAGCAAGCGAAATCAAGACAATTAGGCTATGTTGACCATAATCTAAAGAGGCTGCTTAGTGCGAGAAACCGACACTGGTGAATATGAAATCTAATGTCGGCAAATGGCACTTGTCTGTTGGTGGCTCAAATAAGTCATGAAGCACATTATAAATCTGTATGAAGTTAAGATTCCTCAAGCAGGGGATTGGCCAAATCAGAGCGAGTTTGGATACGTTCAAGGTTAAAAAGATCTTCAGCAGCACCAACGTAAATATAGTCTTCAGCTTTTTGTCTTTGACTCTCATCGAGGCTGGTCAACGACAAAAAGTGTTCTGATATAGCACGGTCTCCCCTGACAGTTTGGATATCTTGTTGCTCTTCGACTTTTCCACCGTGTCGATATATAACTAAACTACATTCATCTCCGAGCCTGTCGCCAATTTTTTTCCACCAGATTTTATCGGACTCTCCAATTGACGAACCAAAAATGACGATAAGGTTTGCGCTTGCTATTAACTGCATGCATCGTTCGTCTCTGGTATGTCCCAATTCTTGGTTATGAATCGGCTTAACCAAGGTTTCAGTTATCGATCGAGAGCTTCGCATTTTTTCATTTTTAATTTGCTCAATATCATTAACTCCAAGTACAAGGCTGCCATCAACAAAACCGTGTATGTGCTGGACCTCCCCGAGTTTAATTTTTTTGTTGCCTAAGCCAATGAGGTCAGAATCTTTGAAGCTTTGATCAAGAAGTTTTTCAAATGTTCTTGAGTAGTTAAAAGTCAAAATATGGGTGTTCGTATGAGGGGAGCCTTTCCACTTCCTTGCCCATTTTTCGAGTTTGTTTTTGTCTCTCTGACGTAGATTAAGTGTTGGGTTGCTTAAGTCTTTGATTAAACGATCTATTTTAAACGTAGTTAGATCAATTCGATTTTGTTCCTTTTCTAGGTATTTTTTAAGGCTGCTTACGATATCAAAATAAACCATATCGAATTCATCTTGCCCCTGTAAACTTGAAGTATGGTTTCCTAATTGAATCTCTAAGTCAGACCATGTATCTATATCTTTTTGAATGGCATCTTTTAAATTTATAATTTCTTTTTGGTCAGATGACCCTTCTTCAACATAGGCATCATAAAAGTCTTGATAGCTGGTTTTTAACCCTAGCTTTAGATCAAAACCATTTCCAATTATAAAAACAGTATTCATTTAACTAAGTACCCGATTTAAGCCTTTAGGGGCTTTATTTTGGCAGGAGTGGCAAAATAAAGCCACGTTTTGGATCGCATATCAAATTATAAGGGATCAAAGCGCTTACATCAGGGGTGAATAACAAACCAGCGGGGTCAGATTCGCTTGAAAGCAACATAAGTAAATAATCAGAGCAAAAGAAATTTTTCACACTCATCGTGTCCGCTATAAGCACCTAAACAGACCATAAATTTTAAGTGTTATCAGACTGGTAGCACGATTTTAAAGGCATTATCAACTTATCACCTGATGTCATATATGGACTCCTCCTAGTTTGCAAATAATCTGTTAAACGGCAGCTGGCTCGACTGCATACGTATATCCGGCCTCTTAAGGTGGCATACATTGATGCCGGGCCATAATGGTTTATTCGCGCGTAAAT
>Ga0209290_1000454_pt1 | contig 29806 bp, 31 predicted proteins | sample EN1Hudsemesocosm_2_FD_184632 | JGI IMG/M metagenome (GOLD analysis project Ga0209290, IMG submission 184632) | Methane-oxidizing microbial communities from mesocosms in the Hudson Canyon - EN10B Hudson Canyon (SPAdes) (version 2) | ecosystem: Environmental > Aquatic > Marine > Cold seeps... | reverse complement strand
TAACTCTCGAAAATAAAGGCAGGTACTTACATTCCTGACGGTGTTAAACACGCATGACGTTGATAGTGTGTCCTACCTTTTGCTAGTCATTGTTAAGTATAACCTAGCGACTATAAGCATAGGATGACGGGGTATTTTGATGTTTTCTAGAGGGGGATCTGAACGGTTACCCCTCTTTTGCTTTTAAATCCACCTAAAAGCAAAAGTACCAGCAGGGTGAGCAAAACGATCGGCATTAAATAAAAATTTCGCTGATAAAACGTCGGCTTTGGCTCTTGCATAAAAGGCACTTTATACAATCCGTACCACTTTTCTAACATAGGAGATTCGGCTAATACCTCACCACTGGCGAGCACCACGGTAGAAATACCTGTATTAGTCGCACGCACTAAAGGACGGCGAGTTTCCACCGCACGCGCTAAAGTCATCACTTTATGCTGAAAAGGTTCTTGCCAAGTCCCGTACCAAGAATCATTGGTCACATTCACAATAAACTGCGCACCTAAATCAGCTAAAGATTTTGTAAATTCTGGAAACAGACTTTCATAACAAATCTGCGCGCCAATTTTATAATCATTCAAACGCAATAACTCTTTAGGCCCATTACCACGGCCAAATTGCCCCACCATCGGCATCAATTCGCGTAACACAGGGAATTGATCTTCTCCTGGAATATATTCGCCAAAAGCCAATAAAATCGATTTACTATAATACGTCGGCTGAACTTCGCCTTGCGCATTCAACACAAAAAGAGAATTAGAAATAAAGCCCGTTTTAGCTTGCCGCGCATAAGAACCGGTAATTAAAGCGACATCATTCGCTCGCACCGATTTTATGAGTTTTTGCGCGTAATAATTATTGTTATCTTTGGTACTTAATAATGAGGGAAAGGCTGTTTCAGACCACAGTACAAAGTCTATTTTTTCTTGTTTGTGCTCTTCTAAAGCTTGCTGTGTGAGTGTTTGATATTGGCTAATAATATTATTGTATCCACCGCGCCCAAACTGTGCGGCTACTTTTTGTGCATTACCTATATTCGCTTGCACCAGTAAAACATTAAATGATGAATCAGGCGTGGGCAACCAGGCTTTGGTATTTAAGCCCCAAACATTCAATAATAGAAATGCGACCCCCACCCGCTTAAATAATACCTTTCCTCGTGGAGACTTGCGTTTCTGCCACGCAAAATACAGTGGAACATTCGCTAAAATGGTCAGCATACTCAGTCCACTAAAACCGAGGTATTCCGCTAAATGAAACAAAGGAATTTTGGCTCCATACCAAGCATACCCAAAATTCCATTTAAACAGCATGGGCAATGACCACAACAACAAAGCCGTGAATAAACCCATCGCAAAAATAGAATTCCGCCCTTGATATAAGCCCCATTTACACCCTAAAAACCACACGACTCCCGCAACAGGAACAAAAAGATGAGCAATAACCGCAAACAGCAACATACCACCAAGCGCGCCTAACCAAGGCAGATGAGCAAACTCATGCAATAAATAAGTTACCCAATTAAAACCAATTAAGGTGTAAACAAAGGTAGTTAAGACAGCGCTTAAAAGCACTGGTTTTAAGCGCGTTTGCTGCGCCCAAAAAATCCATAGGGGAATAAAACCAAATAGTGATGCCCACGGTGGGAAAGGGATATAGCTGGTACCAATAAAAAAACCTGATAAAACAGGTAAAAACCACGGATTACGCCAATTGATTGTCATTGATAGCAAAAATATAGAAGAGTTGAGATTTAGTCGCTTATTTTTTATCTAGTGCTGCAAGGCGCTGTTCTAATTCAGCAACATTCTGCACCAATTTTTTAACCTGCTTTAATAAAGCAGGTAACTTGGGAATACTCGCGAGCTCGCGCATCACTTGTTTAATCGGTCTATTGGGAGCGCCCCAAACCACTTGATTTGGCTGTACATCTTTTGAAATACCTGTGCGTGCTGCGGCTGTAGAACCATCCCCCATAGTGATATGGTCTGCAATTCCCACTTGCCCTGCCAAGGTAACGCGCTTACCTAAAGTAACACTACCTGATAAGCCCACATGCGACACAATAATACAGTGTTCGCCGATATCATTGTTATGTGCGATTTGTACTAGATTATCAATTTTTGTGCCTTTACCGATACGTGTCATACCAAAAGTAGCTCTATCAACACACACGTTACAGCCTATTTCCACATGATCGTCAATGATCACACCACCTAATTGTGGTACTTTCTTTTGTTTTTCGCCATCCCAATAATAACCAAAACCATCGCCACCTATCACTGTTCCCGCATGGATAATGACATTATCGCCAATCGTTACTTTAGATAAAATGGAAACATTAGGTCCGATACGGCAGTTTTCACCAATAACTACATCATGTGCAATATGCGTATTTGCATCGATCGCTGAGCCTTTACCGATACTGACATTTTCCTGAATACTTACTTGTGCGCCAATCGCAACACCGTCAGCTAAAGTGACTTGTTTCTCTGAGATAACCGCAGACACATGAATACCTGAAAATCTAAGACTGTTATCTTCAAATAACATCATAATGCCAATAAAAATTTCTTTGGGTTTATCCACCTTCAGAATATTTTTACCTTCTAAATCAGGAAAACTTTTAGGCACTAATAAAATAGACGCAGCACTACTTTCTGCAGCCGCCAAATATTTGTCATTTTCTGCAAAGGATATTTCACCAGCCACCGCTAAATCTAAAGAATTAACGGCTTGTACAACAACATTAGCATCGCCAACTAAATCACCACCTACCTGTTGCTGTATATCTGATAATCGCATTTGCATTTTTATATCCGTTTATTAAATGTTAAGTCCAGCTTTTCTTAAACGCCGCCGCTAATTCTATTACCTGCTGTTTATAATCTTTTTCTTCGTTATCATTTAAATCCATCCAACGCAGGCGGTTAGCATTAGCAACCACTGTTACTGAAGACATCGCCATCGCCGCCCCAGCCACCATCGGGCTTAATAAAATACCGAATACAGGGTACAACAAACCTGCCGCAATCGGGATACTCATAGAATTATAAATAAAGGCACCAAATAAATTTTGTTGGATATTTTTAACGGTTGCTTTCGATAATAAAATGGCTTCAGGCACTTTTAATAAAGACCCTTGTAAAACCACAATATCTGCGCTCTCAATCGCTACATCAGTCCCTGTACCTATCGCAATCCCCACATTCGCTTGCGCTAAGGCTGGCGCATCATTAATACCATCACCAACCATACCGACAATTAAGCCTTCCGCTTGTAATGCTTTAACAATGGCCGCTTTATCTTCAGGTAAGACTTGCGCTTTAACTTCATGAATACCGGCTTTAGCTGCAATCGCTTGTGCTGTCGCTTGGTTATCACCCGTTACCATCAACACGCGCACACCGTGCTGTTTTAAAGCACTAATCGCTTCGGCTGAATCTGCTTTAATTGGATCGGCAACGGAAATAATCCCTGCTATTTTATTATCAACAGCAAGCAACATAGGCGTTTGACCTTGTTCTGCAAGATATTGCATACGTGCAGTAAACTCGTCATAAGCCACGCCTTTTTCTTGCATCAATGCCGCATTACCAAATAGCACTGCTTTTTCTTTCAACATAGCAGAGACACCGTGTCCTGCTATGGCTGTAAATTTCTTCGCACGGGTTAATTTTAGTGATTTATCAGCAGCGGCTTGCATAATCGCATCCGCTAACGGATGTTCAGAGCCTTTTTCTATACTTGCCGCTAATTGTAAAATTTCGTCTTGCTCAAACCCATCTAACGCTTCAATCATTGAAACTGTTGGCTTGCCTTCTGTTATCGTTCCTGTTTTATCAACCACTAAACAATTGATCGTTCCCGCTACCTGTAAAGCCTCACCATTACGAATCAAAATACCGGCTTGCGCTGAACGCCCTACCGCTACCATCACAGAAATCGGTGTTGCCAAACCTAAAGCACAAGGACAAGCGATAACTAAAACCGTCATTGCAGTAACAAACGCATAAGCCAATGAAGGCTCTGGGCCAAAGCTGTACCAAACAATAAAGGTAAAAATAGCAATCGAGACAACAACTGGTACAAAAATACTGGCGATTTTATCAGCGAGTTTTGCAAGTTCTGGTTTGCTACCTTGTGCTTGGCGTACAGATTTAATAATTTGTGCTAATGCAGTATCACGACCGATACGTGTTGCCGTGTACAAGAAGCTGCCTTTCTGGTTCATTGTCCCAGCAGCAACTGTTGCCCTTTCCATCTTCTCTACTGGCAACGATTCACCGGTTAACATGGATTCATCAACACTCGAATGGCCTTCAATCAACACACCATCAACCGCAATTTTTTCACCCGGTCTCACACGTAAAGTTTCACCTAAACCCACTTCTTCAATCGGTATATCTAATTCCACACCTTCACGTACTACTCTCGCTGTACGAGGTTGTAATCCAATTAAAGCACGAATTGCACTGGATGTTTTGCCACGCGCCTTCATTTCTAAAGCCCCGCCTAAATTAATAAAGGCAAGAATAATAATAGAGGCTTCAAAATAAGCATGCGCAGATAGTGAAGGCAAATAATCTGCAAAATCAATCACCACACACGAATAAAGCCATGCAGAACCTGTTCCTAAAGCGATTAGGGTATCCATATTCGCTTGCCCAGCTTTTAAAGACTTAACCGCGCCTACAAAAAAATGTCCGCCAGAGTAATATAAAATCCATAAGGTTAACAAAGCAATTTCAGGCCAAAACCAATTACCCGCTGACGACCCTATATCGGGTACACCACCAAAATGCCCGACGATCATTAAAGGAATACCAAATATTCCAGCAACAGCCGCTTTACGTACTAACTTCTTATAACGCTGCAACTCCATTTCTTCTTCAATTGAAGGGTCTTCAAAGCCTTCCATCACCGCGCCATCATAACCAGAATCTTGTAACGCCTTTTTAAGCGCATCAGGATCAGCAGCGCCTTCAACTATCGCCGAATGATCCGCTAAATTCACTTTGACTGATTTAACACCCGCCACCGAGCTTAATGCCGTCTCCACTGGTGCAACACAGCCTGCACAGCGCATACCTAAAATAGACAAGCGCATTTCTGCCTCTGCTTGTTCTGAATCTTGAGGGGAATGTTCTTCACTCATGGCTCTTCTCCTTATCTATGCGATTGCTTTAGTGCTACTAGCTCAGTTAATAAACGGGTATTTCTATAATGAATTTATAGCTTAATCTTCTACGATAAACCCAGAATTTTCAATGCATTCAATTAAATCATCTTCCTCAAGAATCTTTTTATCAAACTCAATTTCCACGTGACTGTCATTGTGTATCGCATTTACTTTAAGCACACCTTCTTTTGCCATCAATGCCTCTGTCACTGTTTTTTCACAACCACCACACTTCATCCCAGCAACGGTTAGTTTTACGCTCTCTGTCATAATTGACGCTCTCATATAAGTAAATAGTAAAATAACTTTGTATCATACTCGACTCATAAACAATAATCATGATATAAATTTAGTTACTTTAAACTTAATTCTACCTTAAAAAAATTATGCCTATTAAGCGAATTCTTTTACTTATCACCCTACTTATTTCCCCTATACTTTCGGCAGAATCATTAAGCAATCTTAACGCCTCTGAGGTAAACGAAAAAATAAAAGCAGGTGCTTTAGTGATTGATGTACGCACCCCTCAAGAATGGCAAAAAACAGGCATCATTCCTGGCAGTCACCCGCTCAGTTTTTTCGATAAAAATGGCAGGTCTGACCCTGAAGCATGGGTTAATCAAATGCAGTCATTAAAATCATCCACGGACCAAGAGGTCGTTTTAGTTTGTCACTCGGGGAACCGTAGCGGTCGGATTGGTAGTTATTTAAGCCAGAAACTCAACATGTCACACGTCTCTCATTTATCCACAGGAATCACATCTTGGTTAAGAGAGAAGCGCCCTACACAAGCGACTTGCAACACCACTCAAACTTGTTAATCTATGTCATTTAAAACACTTACCTATCAAACCATTGCACTGGCTGGCGTTGCGCAAAGCGTTTATTTAGTACACCAGTTATCAACCACCGGCAAAGCGGACCCAGAGGCATTGAAAGCCAGCATTGGAAGCTTATTAATTTTTGATGCCGATAACCCAGTGGATATTTATGGGGGACTTTCTGGGATAAAAATAGGCTTACAACAACTGCAGAAACAGCTCAGTACAAGCCACTTAACCAACCCTGAACAAGCCAGATATGCGGCGTCACTGGTATTTTTAGAAAGTAAGTTTTCCGAACACCCTGAGATGCAAAGTAGCGTGCATAATAAATTAGAAGTCGCACGCAATCAAAGTGAACACTTTGGGGTAACGCATGAAAATGTATTGGCAAATTTAGCTGACGTTTACCATTCGACTGTGAGCACGCTCGCACCGCGAATTATGGTCAATGGAGAACAGTCTTACCTGTCATCCGCTGAAATCATCAATAAAATACGTAGCCTATTACTCGCTGGCATTCGCTCTACGATGCTCTGGAAGCAGTGCGGTGGAAGTCGCTGGCGCTTCTTATTTTTTAGACGAAAAATGCTCGCTGAAGTGGAATTTTTATTAGCTGAACTCGATAAAGCCAATTAATCTGTATAATCTGGGGCATAGTAATACCAATTCCAATGTATTTATACTTGAACTGAAAAGCCGTCATTCCTGCGCGCTCTTAGCAGGAATCTATCTGTGCACATGGATTCCCGATTAAAGACTTCGGGAATGACGGATATTACAGTTATTATTTATTGGGGTTGGTATAAGCACTAGCCCCAGACTTTAGGCTAGCTATTATTTTCTATCAATAAAATACAAGGCACCCTTCTTAGCAGGGCACTTTGTTAAGTTAATATTAATATTAATACGCGCCGCTGATCCTTTTACATCTTCAGGTAACTTACCAGTAAACAAATAATAATTCGTTATTAGCTCATATGTCAGTTCTACGGGTATTTTTTTAGCGGTTGCTGTAACTAAATCAAGATCCTCTACGTCCACACCCGAAATCCAAAAGGTAAATTCACCATTTGGTTTCAGTGTCGATTTATCAGCCGGTTCTATATGCGAAATCCGCACCTTTCTACAAGCCGCATTTTTATCGCCACCTTTGCTACCATGCCCACTACCATGATCCATCGCGGCTATCGCTGACCCCGAAGTGAATAACAAGGCTGTTAATGCGGGTAGTAAAATTATTTTTTTCAACATATCTCCGTCCTTAATAAAGTAAAAATAAGCGAGTAAATTATAATATATTTCCGGCGTTTTACGAATTTGGATTTTTAGCTCACCGCTAGTTCAGTTAAATTTAAACTGACGTGCTTTTGATTACACACAACAGCCGCCAACAATTCTGGTGCGATATCAAAGTCATAACTTTGCCAGCTATCAAGGCTGCCTGCACATTCAGGAAGTCGTAAAAACTGATTAATTGCCACGGGATTAACCACGCAGCGATCTAATCCCAATGTAATCCCTTCCCCTACGGCCTTAACAAACGCCTCTTTTCTTACCCATAATTGATAAAAAAAACGCCCTTGATCTGCTACAGGCAAACCATGCCAATACTCAGACTCCTCTGCAGAAAAACATTTTTTAACTAACCCCTGCCAGCTTTCACGAACTTTAAAATATTCTATATCTATGCCTAAATGACACTTGGCTTGCACTACTGCAAGCACCCAAGCATCCCCAGTATGAGACATATTAAAACTCAACTCAGGATAATTCAGCAGAAAGGGTTTACCTTTTTCAGAATGCATGAATTGTAAATCAATCGCCGATTCATTCACGTACTTTGCCAATACCTCACGTAATAAACCATGCGCTAAAATATAACGCTGGGTTAATATCTCACGCTTAAAACGTCCTGCAATCGTTTGCTCGCGCTGGTCCAAAGTTGCAAAATAATGCGCTTGTTTATTTTTATGCTGCAATAAATCTAAACAGTAATAAACATCAATGTTATTACTTGATTTTTCGTACACTAGCAAAGCCCTCCCCGCGCGGATCACTTGCAGCTGACAACTTTCCTGTCTTTTTATTCAGCTGTACCACTTGCATATTGCCATAGTTATAACGCTGCTTTAATTCATGGCCTAAGTTTTTCAGTGCAAGTTTTTCCTCTTCAGCTAAGCCGCCTTTTTCATACAAAATTAAATCCGGTTTATACTGATGATGAAAACGCTTAACTTGTACCATTGAGCTAGGATCACTACCTTCAACAAAATCTAATAAGGCCAGTAAAACCATCGAAGGAATACGACTACCACCCGGTGTACCCAAAACAGCAATACGTGAATTCTGCTCGATAAAACTCGGGCTCATACTCGATAACATACGCTTTTCAGGTGCAATTAAATTTGCCTTACCGCCTACCAAACCATAACCATTTGCGACATGCTCCGAAGCATGAAAATCATCCATTTCATTATTTAAAATAACCCCAGTTCCTTCTGCAACCACCCCCGCCCCGAAAGGATAATTAACACTCAAGGTAGCGGCAACTCGATTACCTTGATCATCAATAATAGAAAAATGCGTGGTATTTCGTCCTCCCTGCTTTCCTTTGTCATAACCACTTAACTCATCACTAGCTAAGTTTTTATCAACTCTGATGGAACTAGCTAAGCCCTTTGCATAGTGCTTATTTAATAAACGCTCAGTGGGCACAGCAACAAAATCATCATCACCTAAATACAGCGCGCGATCATGATAAGCACGACGTAAACTTTCAACAATTAAATGTTTGCGTGTCACTTCATCAACCTGGGTCAAATCCATGCCTTCTAAAATATTTAGCGTTTCTATTAATAAAATACCACCTGCAGAAGGGAGAGCAGCACTGCTTATTTTTGCGTTTTTATACGTTCCAGTTGCTGGTTGACGTAATTTGACTTGGTATTTCTCTAAATCCTTCAATTGCCAAATTCCCCCCGACTTTTGCACTGACTGTACTAATTTATCAGCGGTTTCTCCTTGGTAAAACCCAGCTTTACCCTGTTTAGCTAGCTTCTTTAATGTTTTCGCTAAATCACTTTGTTTTAAAACAAAGCCGAGTTCCGGCAGCTCACCTTTATTTAAAAAAATGTCTGCTATCTCAGGTTGATTTTTTAACACTGATTTTCTAAATGCCAATAATTTTCTATGTCGCTCACCAATAGCAAAACCCTGCTCAGCATAACGAATGGCCGGCGCTAGATTCTCAGCCAAACTCAAGCTCCCATACTGCTCTGATAAATACACAATTGCCGCAGGCATACCCGGAATTCCTGCGGCTAACGCACCGTTTAACGATAAGTTTTCATCAGGCTTACCCTGCGCATCTAAATACATATCCTTATGTGCCGCTAAAGGCGCTTTCTCCCTACCGTCTAGCATAATATCTAAATTATCGAATTCATCATGTAGCAACCAAAAACCACCGCCTCCCAAACCCGAACCTGAAGGTTCAACAACGGCTAACGCCGCGCTGATAGCAACCGCGGCATCATACACATTGCCGCCTTTATTTAAAATCTCAAAACCTGCTTCAGTTGCCAACGGATGGGCAGATGCAATTGCTGCTTCGCGCACCTTATGCGTACTACAGCCTGTTATACTAATCACTAGCAGTAACACACTGCATTTTTTTAAATTTTTATTAAATTTATCAACACAAAACAACATGACAATGATTCCTTTTACAAATATAGATGCACTTATTATTGATATGGATGGCGTATTATGGCACGGAGATAGAGCAATTGCAGGCTTAAGCGACTTCTTCAAAATGCTACGTAAAAAATCATTAGCCTTTGTTTTAGCCACTAACAATGCCAGCCACACGCCCGATCAATACATTAAAAAATTAGCCTCGATGGGTATTAATGTAACAGCCGATGAAATCCTTACTTCAGGCATGGCAACAGCGAGTTATTTAAGCGAACAGTATCCACCCAGTGAAACACGCATCTTTGTTTTAGGTGAGGCCGGTGCCACTCAACCACTAAAAGATAAAGGTTTTACATTAACTGATATCTACCAACTAAGTACACCGGAAAATCCTAATTTAGGCGCAAATATCGTGGTTTGCGGCAAAGATGAAACCATTACTTGGGATAAGCTATCCACCGCAACCCTCAATTTACAAGCGGGTGCTAAATTCATAGCCACGAATGGTGATACTAGCTTACCTACTGAGCGCGGTTTAATTCAAGGGAACGGTGCGATTTTAGCGGCGCTACATGCCGCCACCGGCAGAACGGCAACGGTAATTGGCAAACCAGAACCGATTATGTATCAACAAGCACTCGCTATTTTAGGCTCTAGCCCTGAAACAACGATTGCAATTGGTGATCGTTTAGATACCGATATTTTAGGCGCAGTACGCACTAATATGCGTAGTTTAATGGTATTAACAGGCGCATCAAAACGCGAAGATATCGATTTAATTGATTATGCCCCTACGTGGATTATGGATGATTTAATCGCGGTGACAGAGGCGTTAGAAAATTTATAACTACTCATTACTTTGCAAAAAACATCGTCATCCCCGAGGTTTTTATCGGGGATCTACTATTGCTATATAGATTCCTGCTAACAGCCTGCAGGAATGACGATCTTGGGTATTTCTGAGTACCTGTAAATAATGAGATGTTGCGAAAACTTAAGCTGGCTACTCAAACAAATCCATTTGCCGATAATATAAAGCTTGCGGCTCTAAACCCGATAACGTCACGCCTAATAAGCGTACCTTACTGTGCGCTAAATTTTCTTTTTGCAATAGTTTACTAAATGTCATTGCAGTAAAATGGGAGGCTTTAATCGGCTGTTTAAAACTGACACTCCTTGTAATTTGTTTGAAATCAGGGTATTTAATTTTCACCGTTAAAGTACGCGCATACAGCTTTTTAGTCTGTGCTTTTTCTAGTGATTGCTTAAACAGCTGGGTTAATTGCTGATAAATTTCAGCGCTTTCCTGCAAATCTTCTGCATAAGTCGTTTCTGTTCCTATCGATTTTCTCGTGCGATAAGGGTTGACCGCTCGCTCATCAATGCCTTGTGCAATCTTATAAAAAAACAAAGCCGATTTACCAAAGTGCTGCTGTAAGGTCGGCAAGGAAAATTGGCGTAAGTCTAACCCCGTCCTAATCCCTAAAGCATGCATTTTTTGCTCAGTCGCTTTACCTACGCCATGAAACTGCCCTACAGGTAGTTGTGCAACAAAATCTAAACCTTGCTCTGGGGTAATTAAATACAATCCATCGGGTTTATCTTTATCAGACGCAATTTTGGCAAAAAATTTATTATAGGAAATTCCCGCAGAGGCAACTAAGCCCGTTTCGGATAAGATTTGCTGTTTAATCGCTTTAGCTATCCGAGTTGCTGAACCTTGAAATAAAACACTATCCGTCACATCCAAATACGCCTCATCTAATGACAAGGGCTCCACTAAATCCGTATATTGATAAAATACTTGCTGAATATGTTCCGATGCTTCTTTGTAGGCCGCAAAATTGGGTTTTACAAAAATTGCTTGGGGACAGAGCCGATAAGCTCTTGAAGATGGCATTGCCGAATGAATGCCATATTGTCTTGCTTCATAACTACAGGTTGCTACAACCCCTCTGCTATCCGGCTTACCACCGACAATAATCGGTTTATTCCGATAGCTAGGGTTATCGCGTTGCTCCACTGCCGCAAAAAAAGCATCCATATCGATATGGATAATTTTACGCTGTGCAGCTGTCATTTTTTACTAAAGATGATTACTCTTTATGCTCCAAATCTTGCTTTGCAACAACGTCTTCTGTTGCACTCCAATCAGCAAATGGAAATGGTGTTTCTTCAGTATTAAAAGTTAAAAACAATAAAATATGATAGGTATAAGCGGCCAATTTTTGCCCAAACCCTAAAATATTTTGATTCGGATGACCGGTTAATAAGGCAGAAATAATCTGCAATAAAACCACCACCCAAAGTAAGGTGCGTACAACCCCTATAATTACTGCAAAAACAAGAATAAAAGCAATACGCTTCCAAGTACTTATTTTTTTAAGATTTTCATTTGTTTGTTCATCAAGTTCCATCAACTTAACCTCGGTTCATAACATCACGTAAATCAAGTGCAGCGGCATTAGCTCGCGATACATAACTTGCCATTGCTAATGAATAATTAGCAGAAAAGCCATAACCATTACCATTTAAAATCATAGGACTCGTAATGGGTGCTAAGGCATTTTCCATTTCATGAATCATAATATCCACCGTATCCATTGCACGTTTATCTTCTAAAATTAAATTAAAATCATATTTAATTGCCTTCAAAATATGCAATAGCGCCCAGCAAGAGCCGCGCGCTTGCCAAAACACGTTATCTAACTCCATCCAACTCGTCTGTGAAATAGCCGCAGACTTATCTAGTTTAATATCATAAGCTTCATAACGATCAGTACTGGCACTTAATTGTGTTGATAAGCCCCCTAGACGCTTAATAATAATCTCTACATATTGCCATAAGTTATCTGCTCGCGAATAAAAGTGTCCAGGATTTTTATTGGTAGGATCTGCAAGCCGTATCATATAGGCATGTAAGGCATCAATTCCTTTTTGATACTCAGCTTCCGATGACGGTAATGCCCATGAATTATGCTCATAGTAGAAATATGGCTCGGCAACCGCTAAATCAGGATCTTCTGCTGATTGCGACTGCGATCGTGCTAAATGGTTTCTCAGTGCCGAAGTCCCATCTCGCAGCATCACTAATACACCATATTCCCAGCTTGGAATATTATCCAATAACAAGCCCGGAACACCGACATCATTAGTTAGATAGCCACCCGGTTTATACAATAATGTTTCCGCAATATGCGCTAATGTATTGGCATAAACATAACCAACAGGCAAATCATTCACATGATCTAATTCTTGACGAATCCTTGCTTCTTCAACCACATCAAACGATCTAGGCTCAATACTCCAGTAACCCCCAAGTACGATAATAACAATAACGCAAAGTGCACACAGTATGCCTAAAAACCACGATAACCCTTTTGATTCCGCTTCCTGCGAAAAGTCACTTGCAGCCATTTTATTAATCCTATTCAATTAAAACATTGTTTTCCAAGCGACACACAAAGACATCTAGACTTGGTTCTCACCCTTCATACAGGCGATTTAAAAATATTTCCTATAATACCATTTTTATACTAGAGGGATGCGCTATTATCTTTGGAGAAGCGCCAATAATTGACAAAAATGTATTCAACTACGAATCACCTTAAGATAAAATGCAGTTGCTGTTTGAGGAGAGTAAAGGGAGTAATCAGGGAAATTTTAACTATTTGCTTAAAAAGAGAAATAAATACCTTATTCATTATCACAGCACTAAGGAACGTTCATAAAACAAGCTTCCGATTGCTAACTAGCCTTTTTTAACCCAGGGAAATAAACCATCACTAATAAAATTAGCGTAAATACTGCAAAATAAGGACGGCCATCAGACAGGACTTGCTGTTGTTTTGAAAATAGGGATGTTTGTAGTGCTTTATTAAATAACTCACTACTTTCTAAGCGGTGATAAGTCCATCCAACTTGCTTACTCAGTTGCTGTAAATAAGGTTCGTACAGACGTGTTAAATGCTGATCTCCTGCTACTTTTGCACTGCCGAAAGGTGCATTACGCGCATTATATCCCTCTACCGGGACAGCTGACGTGGGTGCCATACCAAATGTTGAGCGATGCGGCACATCCTCTTGCTTATAAACTCCTTGCTGCTGCCCTTGATTGTTATATTTAGGAATAGCAACATTTTGTAAGCCACCTACACCGACTAACAGCCCTTTCAGTTTGGTTTTTAAATCACTAAAATCTGTTTTATAGCGAGGATTCACGGGCGGCGCTTCTTGTCCATCGGTTAAAAAAATAATATGGCTATCGCTGTATTGTAATTGGGTGATAGTGCTGGCAAGTCCTTTGCTGATGCGGCTATCCGCAGCCCATGCCATTCGCCAGTCGATATTATTAATGACTCTATCAATTTCTGCATACGATGAACACACCTCGATAGGTTCAAATAACAAGGTGGATTTTCTTTCCGTAAAAAGGCCTATGCCGACTTTAGATTGGCAAGGGAGTTCCAATACTAGCTCATTTAATGCCTGCTTAATAAACTCTAGTCGACTGATTGCTTCATCGTTTAGCGTGTAATCCTTGGCATTCATACTGCGCGTTATATCAATGATAAACGTAAAGTTATAAACAGGCTGCGCTTTAATGACTTGAGGCTTAACAAACAAAGCTAGCATGCTTAATAAGGCGAGGCTTAAACAATAAAGGCGATAATCTTTCCGTTTTTTTGATAGCTGATGTAAATTCATAGAACTACGGTAATCCACGTGGAAATCCAGGAACAGTCGCCCAAAGCTTTGCTTTCTTTTCAGTAATAGGCTCATCCTTTTGCATCATAATTCGATCCATTTCTGGCAACAAACGCATGGCGACTTCTAAATTATATTTTGCATCCCAATAGCGACTATCCAACTTCAAAGCTTGTCGGTAAGATTGTTTTGCCAATGCGGCCAGTGATGTTGCTTCATTAATTTGCATCGCCTCAGCAAGCGCCATGGCTTCTTCTAAATAAATATTACCGAGGTTATAACGACTAATCGCTTGAATTTTTTGACTACCTTGATTAATAATTTGACTCAGACTAGTCTGCGCTTCTTTATAGCGATGTTTATTTTTCAGATACGTGGCCCGCGCCAGTTGTATCTCTAGATCAGTATTACTGGCCTGTTCAAGATTTATATCTTTACCTAGCTTTAACTGAGCAATTAATTTATTGCTATTGGCTATTTGGTAGCAATAAAAAGCGCTTTGCAAGGTTATCAGCAAGGCAATCATTAGTGCCCCCCAGTAAGTATAATGTTGAATCGCTTTTATCATGCTCGCACCTCCGCAAGTTTACAGACCCATAACAGGCCAATAAAAAGACTGGCGAATAAATAGCACTGACTTGACAGGTCTTGTTTAGGAATTTTCTCTACATAATGTAAAGGCATATTTTCTAATTTATTTATATCATTAATCGCCTCTTGTACAGCACCTGGACTTTCTGCTTGGTAGGCTTTATAGGGAACCCCCAAGCTACTGAAAAATAAATGTAAATAACGCTCAGGCATCGCTCCTGCGTTATCATCACGTGGATTCTCAGGCTTTTCATATAAACCGGTACTATTTTCACTGCGCATAAAGATCCAATATAAGCGGATATTATGCTGTTTAACCCAACGCCTTATGTTTGCCTCACTATCGGGGTCAATCACAGCCGCACCGTCAGACACTAGTAAAATAATGCGCGATCCAGTCTGTACACTTTGTTGTTGAAAAAAAGATAAGCCCATCGCCAAGCCTTTACTGATGTTGGTATAAGCTAATGCCGGTAAATCCGTGGCAGAAACAGCCGCAAGCGCTGCTTGTTTGTTTTCTGTCAGCGGCATAAAAAATAACGGTGAGGTGCTATACCCCGCAACGCCAATACGATCATGTTGCCGTTTATTTATAAACTCACTTAACAAGCGCTTGGCTGCACTGGCTTTTGATTCTTCACTGCCATCTGGCGCTTTACCTGCATAGGTATAATCCATACTTTTACTTCTATCCAGTAATAATACGATATGCGCACCATACCCGATGCGTTCCCTGCTCTGTTCGCCACGATTCAAACCCGCTAACGCTAAAACTAAGCAACCAATCGCTGCGATAGCGATCAATTTTAATAAGACCGAAAAAAAGCGAGATAAACTATCGGCAGGTATTATTTGTATTGAAGGATAGTGACTATGACTTACGCCATTATTAAATAAGGGGAATAATGCCAGCAATAAAGCCAGCAATACCCAAGGATAATCTACTGCCAAATTCATCGTTTGCCTCGCTCTATCTGTAGGCAATGTTGGCACAATCTTTTGATTTTATCGTTCTCGTTTTTACTAAGCTGATTGGCAGCACTAAAATAATGCTGATTTGAATAATCAAAAAACCAGATCAGTTCATTATTCAGTTGTTGATACTGTGGGAAGCGTTGATAAAAATCAGCTAACCTATGTTGGAACAAGGGTTTGCCATTCAAATTATTTAACGCCTTATGCATTATATTTAGCATATCAGGCAAATCATCATCCGATAATTTAGCTAACTGCCGTACAGGGCGCTTGAATATTTTATATTTTGGTAAAAAAGTGAGTAAACCATATAACCATGCCAAATACCCGCCCAATAAAACAGCGATAAGCAGGCTACTTATAAGGCGATTAAGTGGCTGAGCATTATCCAATAAAGGCGCAGGCGTATCAGCTCGCATATAGTCTTTACCTTCATCCTTTCTAATCGCCAATTCTCGTAAAGGTGCGGTGGTAAAATTCCAGTGTGGAACGTTTTTTTCTATGCTGCTACCAAACTGCCTAAATTCTAAAGTAAAGCGAGGTAATTCAAGCATCTTAACTTCTAAAGGCGCATAAAATAATTGATAGCTTAGGTCAATTTGATAACGAATACCCCGGCTTATTTTAGTTTTATCAATTTTAACCTTATTCAAATTAAGCCAGCGATTAATCTCACCTTTTCCTGGAATACTGCTGTATTGCAACGCCAAACCTTCTCTAACTTCCACAATAATTCGTTGTTTAATTTCATCGCCAATCACATACCCAAAAGGGCGCGGCGTTTGTACTTTAAATAGCATGATGGGGTCACTAATTGAACTAGAACAACTGCTCAATAAAAAACCTATAAAAAAGGTAATACTAATTTTAAACGGCATATTTTTTATCCTGCAAGCTGTAAAAAATACTGGCTAATGGATTCAGCACGATAGCCTTCTTCCAAAAATAAGGGTTCACAACCAAAGCCCCTAAAACACTGTTGCAATTGACGTTTTCTTTGCTCAAATGCCGCTTGTATTTTCTTTTGTAATGCGGGGCGCATCCATAAAGTGCGCGTTCTTCCGTGTTCCATATCAGAAAACTTCACCACACCCCAGCGCGGTAAATCACTACTTTCATTTTTATCCCATAGTACGAGAGGCACAACAGTATGTTGATTCAATCGTTGCATTTGCTGTTGTATCGTTTTAATCGGCATATGAAAATCAGATAATAAAAACACCAAAGCAGAACTATTAGGCAGATAATCAGCGGCTTGGTTAAAACTATTCGCCTGCCCCGTAAGCACGCTGCGTTGAATCCGCTTAGCCATTTCAGTTACGCGCCCCTGCTGAAGATTTGCGGGTGAAATAAGCAATTGAGGATTAATTGACTGAGCACACCCCACAAAACCAAAACGGTCACCTGCCGCATAAGTAGATTTAGCAACTGACAGCAGGCAATCAACCAGCACTTGTTGTTTATTATATTTTCCTTGATACCCCATAGAAGCGGATAGATCAGCCAGTAAAAACACATCTAACCGAGATTGCTGTTGAAAGGATTTAACTTGGTACTGAGAAAAAGGGTTTAGCATACTAGCTCTTAAATCAATATGCCTTAGATCAGGTGCGGAAATCAGAGGTTTATGCTGTTTAAAAAGAAGCCCATTACCTACCGTTTTACCCGCATTAGCGCCTGGAAACACGTTGTGTTGTGCTGATTTTCGGTAATAAAAAACAGTATTTTCACTCATCTTAAGATTGGTTAATAACCAGCATAACAAAGGCTATTGTAAATAGTAGATAAACAGGGATACTGTATTTTAAAGGGCTGCTTACGATTAGATTAACAAGCCCTGAGTAATTTTTATGCTGGCGATTGTAGAGTGATTCACCCAGAAGCCACAGCAAAGAGTTAGCCATAATTAATGCCACAACACTCAGCACGCTTGCCTCGGTAAACAAAAAGGATTTTGCGGTTAATAGCTCGGCTCGTTCATTGGTATGAAGTAAATTAGCCAATAGAATGCCCAATATTAACGCGCCTTCATCAAATGCAACCAGAAAAAAACCATAACTGAAATAACGAAAGCGTTGGCAGCTTGTTTTGAGCTGAGGTGAACGTTGAGCGAGATAGACTAGCGGAAGGCTCAGGCAAAACAGCAACAAGCCGATAATACTGATTAATGCCCAGAATTTAACCCCAATCGCCGAATTCAGTGACGCTGTGTAATAAGATGCATAAGAAACACCACTATAACTATCCAAACGCTCGGCAATAATCGCACAAACAAAGCCTACGCCTGTCCAGTTTAAATAGACACCCAATAAATCCCTGAAACCACTTTCAGGCGTGATTGCTTTAAAAAACGTTTGTTTATTCATAGCCTTGTTATTTCTGTTATTAGATTATGTTTTATTAACTGAAGTTAAAAACAAAGTAACTGTAACCATCGTAGCCCGTATGGAGGTACGGAATACGGGATAAACAGCATATCGCCCCCGTATTGCGCAAGCTTCATACGGGCTACTTGATGTTACTTATATGCAATTGCAAGAAATGCTTCCCTTACAACAGCTACATTTTTATTACGGCGCCGCAATTCCTTCAAGAATCCCTGTTATGAGTTCAGGTATCAGTTGTTCTTGTCGATAGCTGTAAATGGGATTTAGAAAAATTCGGTGTGCCATGGTGACGTGAAAGACTGCCTGTACATCTTCTGGCAATAACGTCGTTCTATTTTCCAGCCAAGCATTCACTTTGGCGGCACGAATCAAAAAGCTCATCCCTCTCGGGCTAGCACCCGACTGAATCAGTTGCCCCATATCCACATCTGCCAGTTTAATGCCGTATTTCTGAGGATCGAAACTCGCTTTCCATAGATCTAGCGCATATTTTTTTAGCATCTCACTGGGCTGAATACTCTGCTGAATCTGAGCGGCAAGTTCATTCAATTGATAATAAGCAATTTTTCCTGTTTCCATTGTTGCAATTAAGCTATCCACATTATGAAAACGGGAGTTAAAAATAAGTTCTGTTAATATCGTGTCATCCGTTGGCCTATCGATATTGATTTCCATCATAAACCGGTCACGCGCAGCGGCGGGTAACTCAAAAGTTTCTTCTTTTTCGATGCGATTTCTATCCGCAAAAACTTGAATATGAGGAAATTGAAATTCTTGATTAAAGGCGCTAATACGTCTTTCAGCCATCACTCTCAGTAGTAGAGAATGGACTTGTGGACGAGCACGGTTTATTTCGTTAAAGAAAAAAGTTGCTAAACTGTCTCCTTGTTTGAGTAACGGCCCGGGATCGACTTGCGGCTTACCTTTATCATCCAGATAGGTGTAATAAATCAAATCTGATGGCATTAAATCTATCGTGCCTTCAATCCGTTGATAATCGCCTCCTAAACCATGCGCTATTGCACGTAACAAGGTAGTTTTTCCAACGCCAACATTACCTTCCAGTAATACATGCCCACGCGCAAAAACAGAAATAACACAATGTCTTACTGCTTTTTCCTGACCTAATACCGTATTATTGATTTGTTGTTCGAATTGTATGGCTAAATCTCGCCAGTCGCTTAATTGATTATTCAAATCTATCATCCAAAAAAACGCCAGCTCGGAAGAAAGAGCTGGAGTTAGTGCTAATATTAGTCTTTACTGGATGCAATTTTAGCGTTCCAGAAAGGGATACGTTCACACGTCGTGTATTTATCGTTGCAGGGGTACATCGCTGATTTCGCAGAGAACCCTTAAGTTGAAACAGGCAAGTAGCTATCTATAACACTGCTTCAATGCGGGGTTTTCAATAAAGCAATCACATCCTGATTATGTCGCTTTCCTGCTTCCCTGCAGGAAAATCAACGTACTCTTTATCTACAACACTATTCACTCGAAGATTGATCACTTATACCTTGGAGGACTGCAAGGGTTAGCTTGCTAGATAAGGTGTCTTAAAGCTCATCTACATCATAAACAAACGTACCTGTTTTATTGAAATGAGCTGAACGCTGCTTATTGCGAGCTTCCATTTCTTTAATTGAGGCTGATTGTTTATTCAGTTCATTGGAATCATGTTTAGGGTCATACTTACTACCTGCTACTTTCGCTGGATAGCCGGGTTTTGGCTCCCAGCAATTTCCAGGCTCTTTACAATTAGTTCCGTCATACGCCTGAGCGGTAAACGAGACAGATGCTGTTAACAAAACAGCGATTGCGACTATTTGCTTTTTCATTTTCATCTCCAGAATTATTTTTTCAGCCATTTGGCCTTTTTGGGTTTTCCTGTGTAAATAGAGCGTGTCCATGCCATAATTTTCAACATTTCATCGGTATTAAAATTGACATACTGAGGCCCCATCATGCCATTTGCACCACCAAATAAGACTTCAAATAATCCTTTATCTGTCGCAATACTTGGATAAGTCCAGTAATCATCCGCTAATCCTGGTCCAATCTTTCCTTCCGCCTCATGCCCATGACAACCGGAACATCCTGTCATATAAAGACTATGTCCTTGCTCAATCGCTTCTTTATCGGTGTTATAAGGATTCCTACCCTCTTTCATAAATTCTTTAAAAGCAGGTGTATTCCCCCCTTTTTTAGCGTAACTCATATCCAATACCGAGCCTAATAAGGCATGACGCAAGGTTATGTCTGCCTGTACGCTAGTGCCGACAAAAGCTGTCGCCAGTACCGCACTTGTTACAATGTGTTTAAACTTCATAATTTAATCCTATAGTTGATCGCTGTAGACCCTTATGATTTAGACAATAGAGGGATTCCTTCCGCCTCTAAAAGATCTTCAATATCAGATTCTTGCTGTTTAATAAACTGATTCAGTTGTTTTAATAGCACGGTTTCGCCTTTGCGTACCGCCATAGACGTACTGTAATGCTGCCCAACTTTTTTGCCATCCGCACGGGTCGCATTATCGGGAACAACTGTCATTGTTAAGGGAGTGGTAGACGCTTTAACGTAGCGGGCTGCTGATGGCCCCCAAAGCACTGCTACCTCTGCCTTACCGCTGGCTACATCATCGACTATTTTATTGACATCATATTTCACATATTGGTTTCGTCGAGATTTGAAGCCTACCAATGCCTTGTTATAGTTAAAGGTATCGCTATATCGCCCAATTGCTCGAATCATTATTTCGGATGGTGTGCCAGGAATATAACCAATACGCTTCACAGAGCGCAGGACATCACTATCCCAATCATGCAAATCCAAGTCATCATCTTCTCGCGAAATAAAGCTATAGGCTGAGCGATAATAAGGCGCCGTGGTTAAAACTCTAGGATCCCCAGCATCTACGCCAATAACGACATCACACTGACCTTTATTTAAATAATCACGTACAAAATAGCGTGGATCATCCCAGTAAACATATTTTATTTTACGGTTTAAGTTTTTACTCAATAAACGCGTCAGTTTGTTTTCAAAGCCTTCTCCTTTTTTATTGGAGTAAGGCATTTCATCTTCTGCTGCGCAAACTTTAAGTTCTGCGCCTGTAGCAACCCAATTGATATCGGGCTGAGCATTTGCAGCACAGCCGGATATTAAAGCGGCTCCAATTAAACACGGTATTTTTAATTTTAATGTCATATTTTTTTCATCTATCTGTAATTTACCTATTTGAAAGTAAACACTTTTAGCCGAAACTAAAAGTGTTTATGACACTATTTAATCCAGTGCAAAGGTCATGACACCACCACCCATTTGGGTGTAATGTGCTAATTCTTTAAATGCACCTACCGCACCTAAACCTGCTGTTGGATCTTGTAAATCAAAAACCAATCCCACACCAGGCCAGCCGCCAACACCATAGTAAATAGAAACAAATTGCTTACCATTGTGTTTATAAGTAATCGGATGACCAATCACCCCAGAAGGCAATTTAAATTTCCACAGCTCTTCACCATTTTTAGAGTTTAGCGCTTTGATATAGCCATCTAATGTACCGTAGAAAACTAAGTCCCCTGCGGTTGCCATGGTGCCACCCCAGACTGCAAATTTCTCAGCAATTTCCCACTTAAATTCACCCGTTACACCATCCATTGCTTTTACTTGGCCTAGTGTTCCTTTAGGTCCTGGGTACATGTTTAGCGTTGCGCCAACAAAGAATTGACCCGCACGGTATGGCAACATAAACGGTTCCCAATCCATGCAAATATGGTTGGTTCCCATAAAGAATAGTTTCTTATTTGGATCATAAGATTCAATTCCTTGATTGTGATAGCCCATTGCTGAAGGACAAATTCCTTTTGCCTCATGATCCATATGCGTTGAATATTCTGGGTCACGAATAGGTAATCCTGTTTTAAGATCAACTTTTTTAACCCAATTGACGGTGTCATCAATTTTAAAGGCGTTAACTAGGTCACCATTTTCACGGTTTAAGGTATAAACCAATCCGTTACGATCTGGGTGAGTCAGCAATTTAGTCATTTTTCCATCGACCATTTGCTCAGATAAGCCCATATAATTCACACCGGCATAATCCCATTCGTCATGCGGTGTTTTTTGGTAACCAAATTTCGCTTTACCAGTATTAACATCACGTCCCCAAATGGTCATCGTCCATTTATTATCACCAGGTCGCATGGTTTCATTCCACGGTGCAGGATTGCCTGATCCGTAATAAAGCATTTCTAAATCACTATCGTAAGCGTACCAACCCCAGTTTGTACCCCCACCGATTTTCCACGCATCATCTTCCCAAGTCTTAGTCCCTAGACCAAACTGCCCATAATGTGGATTGGCATCATTAAATCCTTTGCCGATACCGATGTCTTCATCAGGACCCGTCGCATACACGCGCCACACCTGTGATCCATCTTTAATCTTGTAAGCCGTGGCGTAACCACGCACCCCTAATTCAGCACCCGCACTCCCTACGATCACCATATCCTTGGCAACAAACGGTGCGGACGTTAAGGTGGATCCCATCGAAATATCAGAGTTCTCTATTTTCCAAAGCATTTTTCCCGTTTTAGCATTAATGGCAACAACATGCCCATCCAGCTGATCTTGAAAAATAGTCGGTGGGTAATCCTTAGTTCCTGGCGCATAAGCCAAGCCTCTATTGACTACATCACAACAAGCGACAGCACGGGCTGCTGGATTTTGTTTCGGTTTGTATTCCCATAAGATTTTTTCTGGCTCATCTAAGTCAATCGCAAAAATATTATTCGGGAAAGGCGAGTGAACATACATAATGCCATCTACGACTAAAGGACCACCTTCATGTCCATTCAAAACACCCGTAGAAAATGACCAGACAGGTTTTAATTTATGTACATTTTGAATATTTATTTGATACATATCACTAAAATGACTAGAACCATAGTCTTTAGTCTGCATCACCCAGTTCGTATTCTGCTCAGATAAATCGTCTAGTTTTTTATTCGCATGTGCTTGTTGCGACAGTGCAAAAATGGCACTCGACGCAAGCAGGGTAACCCCCATATTTCGAGCAAATTGTTTAATTCGCATAATCCCTCCCGATTGACTTTGTAAAAGAAAAGCATTTACCAATTCGCTAAATGGTTTTAAAGCCACCTGATCAAGCTAACTGTAAATTGGCAAATGCTTGGGGCTATTTTATTTATTCACCCTCTTTTTGAATACGGAATAAATAACCAATTAAGCAGGAATAAATCGTTATTTAACACAGGAAATATTCCCAGCTTAGAAGTGGAATTATAAAAAGGAAAAGCTCCTATATTATTTGTAGGCCGAATTGTTCATGATAAGTCTTTTTTTTAGTGTCTCTATCATGACTAAAGTCTCAGTATTACTCGTTGACGACCATGCGGTCGTAAGAACCGGTTATAAATCTTACTTATCCTTATCAGAAAAAATAGGCGAGATCTATGAGGCGGATTGCGGTGAAACGGCCTGCCAGCAATATATGCAAAAGCCCGTTGATGTGGTGGTTATGGATTTATCCATGCCGGGCATGGGAGGGTTGGAATGTATTCGACGACTTATTAACCGCGCTCCGCACTGTAAAATTCTGGTCTTCAGTATTCATAATGAGATAATTTATGCAACTCGCGCAATTAAATCGGGCGCTAAGGGATATATAAGCAAAAGCAGCCTTCCTGAAACCTTAGTTACTGCTGTCTGTTCTATCGCACAAGGACAAACTTATATCGATGCTGCAATGGCTCAACAACTTGCCGTTAACATGGTGAGTGATCAAGGGGATGAATATAAAATAAAGCAACTTTCACCCCGTGAGTTTGATGTTTTTTGTCTGTTGGCGAATGGGAATAGCCCTCGTGAAGCCGCCGATAAACTGCATTTAAGTTATAAAACCGTTTGCAATCATAGTACTGCTATTAAAGAAAAACTCATGGTTAAAACCATGGCTGAGTTTACCTTAATGGCATCTCGACAAGGCTTAATACACGCAACATAGAGACTCTGGGGCGTTCGTGTATTAAGGAACGTGCACGTTCCTAAGCTTCATTTATCACGCCCAAACTGCCGACTTCTTCAGTCATTGCATTCAGCCGATTTACCCACAAACTGCCCAAAAGCGCGGCTTCCATCGCCTACATTAATCCGCTTTATTTCCTTATCAGTTTGGCTATCAAACACGCTTAAATTTCCATCAAACCAATTCAGCACAAATAAATGCTGATTTTCTTCATCCACAGCAATATTTTCAGGATAGGCACCGGTTTTTAAGCTACGAATTATTTTGTGCGTTCTTGAGTCCAGTACACTTAGCGTATTTTCTTGCTGATTACTGACATAAATTTTATGTTGTTTTCTATCGACTGCGACACCATAGGGCATACGCCCTACTTTAATACGTTTTATTTCTGTTAGATTAACTAAATCAACAATGCTTAGAGTATTACCTTGCGAATTGGCAATATAAGCAAAGCGCTCATCCAGTGCCAGTGCAAAAGGTGCTTTGCCGACAGCGATATTTTGAATCACCTTAAACTGCTTAGTCTCTATCACCGTAAGGTTATTGCTCTCTCTGTTTAACACCCACACTTGTGATTCACAGGCGTTTGTTGCTATCCCAGCGGGCGATTTACCCACTGCAATTTCTTTTATCATTCGCCCTGTTTCAGGCTGAATAACCTTAACGGTGTTGCTAGACCAATCGCTAATAAAGAGGTGTTTATTAGCGAATACAGCACCGAAAGGACTACCTCCGATACTGATATGCTCTAGAGGAATGTGCTTTTCACTATCAATAAAACTAACCATTCCCTGTTCAGGGTAGGTAATCGCTAACCACGGATTATGAGGGCTGATAGCAATGCCAGCAGGCCCTTTAAGCGTCGGTATCGTAGTTTTTAATGTTAAATCACTGCGCTTAAAAACACTAACACTCTCACCCTGCTGCTGATTAATATAAAAATAAGCATCACTAACAACATAAGGAGCAAACCCATACAGCAACAAAGCCAGAGATAATCGCAACATATTTATTTTTCCAAGGTCTCTTTTAGGCCTTGTAAGCCATTATCAATAAAGCCGTACATGGCTTCAATGGCCGCCTCATCACTGAGCTTTTTAGTGGGTGTATTGCCGGTATCGCCTCGATAAAAACGACTTTTCCATTTAACTTTGGTTTTATTACCTTCGGCAATTAATTGAATCGCAGTCGTGTAAGAGCTAACCGGGAATACCTTGGTATTTTCCGTTTTTAAACGGTAGTTATATTCATGATCAGCATCACTAAAATAATCCAAACCTTCTTCTAACTCGCCGCTTGCCAATGTCATACGTCTGTCGCTGCCTGACTGATTCTGCCCATCACCGGTACTGGCGCTAACATCAGGATGCCACTTTGAAATATCATCAAAGTTCTTTATCACCGCCCAAACCTTGTCGATAGGCGCATTAATAATAATACTTTTGTCCGCTTTTTTAGGGGTGGGGCCATGTGCATTAGCCCCCATTGAAATACCTAAAAAAGATATTAGAAATAACGTACTTAGTTTCATAATCAACCTCTGCAAAAATTGATTATTATCAAATATCACACGGGATCTGTAACGGGAAGGATTCTTCAATTTATACGGGAATTATTCCTTAGGAACGTGCACGCTCCTTAGTGCTTCACAATCCCTAGCAATACAGCAATATGCGCTAATTCAGCCATGCTGGATACTTGCAGTTTTTTCTTAATTTGAGTCACATAGTTTGCAACCGTTTTATAACCTAAGCACAGTTCATCGGCTATTTTATGCGCCGTTAAACCCTTGGCTAATAAGCGAAAAACATCAAACTCTCGCGCAGAGAATGTTTGTATAATGGACTGAAAATCATGCTCCGAAACTTCATCACTGCTTTTTTTCAGTAGCCCGTGTTCAACATAACACTGCCCATTTTGAATAGCCTCTATCGCATCCGGTAAAATCTCAGGCGCACTGTTTTTAGTAATGTATCCTTTTGCACCTGCATTTAAAGCGCGATTCACATAAACCGGCTCATCATGCACACTAAACACCAAAATTTTAACCTTTTCGTCGCGCTGCACAAGGCGCTTAATCGCCTCTAAGCCGCCAATACCTGGCATCGACAAATCAAGCACGATAATATCTGGCTGACAGGACTGATAAAGTTGAATAGCCTGCTCCCCACACGCTGCTTCAGCGACCACCTCCATATTAGATGATGTCGCTAGCAGCATCTTAAATCCTGCTCTCACTACTGTGTGATCATCGACTAATAAAACTTTAATTTTACTGTTCATCATAGGGGAATTTCTGCCTTAATTTGAAACCCGTTGTTTGTTTGCGACTGTATTTCAAAATCACCGCCTAATAGCTTAATTCTTTCCTTCATACCTAATAGACCAAACCCGGGTGATAGTTGATCAAGATCGCAGCCTAGACCATTATCCGTCATTAATAAACTCAGTTTATCAGCCCCCTCTGTCATCTGAAGACTAATATTAACCTCATCTGCCTGAGCATGACGGATAATATTAGTCAGGCTTTCCTGAATCACACGAAATATTTGTATCACAATGGCTCGATCTATCTGGTCGACTGCATCATCATAATGCAAAGTAAATACCGTCGATGCATTTCTGACCTCCCAGTGATGAAGTAAATCTTCTAGCGTGGCTTTCAAGCCCAATTCTGTCAATATCAAAGGATGTAATTGCTTCATCATAGAGCGTACAACCGTCATTAAATGGTCGCAAATTTCAATCATAGAGGTGGTAATTGTTTGCGTATCAGCTTTTTCATGTGCGGCAGTCACTGCCATCACTTTAATCGCTGTTAATGATTGTCCAAATTCATCATGTAATTCCTGAGACAAACGTTGCCTTTCTTCTTCCTGAATTTCCAATGAATGCTGAGTCAATGCGCTGTTTTGTTTTTCTGTTTTATCCAGCACATCCGTCATACGGTTGATGGCTTTGGCTATATCGTCATATTCCCGCGTAGAAAAATCAGCTAACCGTTTCTGATAATCACCCGTTTCAATCCCCTTAAGGTGTGCAATGATTGAATGGATAGATTGAATGGTTTTATTAAACACTAATTGAACTGAAATAAATGTTAGCAAAACTAGAGCCGTTAAAGAGATAAAAAATGCGATACTTTCTTGCCAAACTTCTGAAATTTCATCCATCGGGTTCGCTTGAATAATCAATTTCAATGGCACACTATCAAGCGTTTCAATGGGATACTCTATTTTTGGATACTCACCGAGCACCAAATTGACAAACCAGTCAGGCGGCGTTTCATCTGAATCATTCATTTCGGGATGATCAGAAATATTAACAATCGCCCCTGCTGCTGTTTTCAATTGAATATTTAAATGCCGTGTCTGTTCCAAGCGACTCAAGCGGAACATCCAGTCTGTTTGATCCGTTTTATTATCCCCAACCCCTATCTTAATTAATTGCAAGGCCAAGCTAATAGAAGAATCAACTTCGTTACTGACTGCTTGCCGTGCCTGCCAAATACTAATCGAACCGCCCAAGAAAAGAATACACAACGAAATTAATAAAATCCTGACACTAATTTGGTACCGTAAACTCATTGGGAAAATTTCCTTATTTGTTGCCACTGCGCCAGCCATACGCTGAAAAGTGCTATCTTGACACACTGTCATAATTTCACACAAGGTCTACCATGAAGCAGATTTTAACAATTGCCCTATTTTTAATCAGTTGCCAAGTTAGCTCAGAAACACTTTATATCACACTGGAAAAAGATAATGCGCTGGCTGTTGTCGATCCGATTGCAGGTAAACTACTCAAAACGATTACCATTGGTCAACGCCCTCGCGGTATCGTATTAAGCAAGGATCAACAGCAACTCTATATTGCCACTAGCGATGACGATATCATTCAAGTTATTGACATAAAAACCTTAAAAGTAGTTGCTACATTACCATCAGGGGAAGACCCTGAAACCTTTGCAATGAATCCATCAGGCGATCAACTGTATGTCTCAAATGAAGATGACAGCCTGATTACAGTGATTGATATTAAAAATTCCAAAGCGATTAAAACCATCCCTGTCGGTGTAGAGCCAGAACCAATCACCGTCAGCCCTGATGAGAAATGGGTGGCCAGTGCATCTGAAGCAACCAACATGGTACATTGGATAAACCGGAAAACATTAACTGTTGAGGATAATACACTGGTTGACCCTCGCCCCAGAGGCTTAAGTTTTAGCGCGGATAGCCAACAACTGTGGGTGACGTCTGAAATGGGTGGAACGGTAACCGTGCTAGATGTAGCAAGCCGCGCCAAAATTAAAACGATTAAATTTGAAATACCGGGAGTGAGCGCTGGTAAGATACAGCCCGTAGGCGTTATTATTGATCAAGCTAACCATTGGGCTTTGGTTGCATTAGGGCCGGCTAATCGTGTTGCTTTGATTAACGCGCAATCTTTAGAAGTGGAAAAATACTTTCTGGTTGGACAACGCGTCTGGAATCTAGCGTTCTCGCCTGACCAAAAACGTGTTTATAGCACTAACGGTGTAAGTAATGATATTTCTATTATTGACTTGGAATCAATGAAAGTCACCAAATCTATTGCTGTCGGGCGCTATCCGTGGGGGTTAGTGGTTAAATAACCTAATAGAATATGCATGATATTTTAAGTTATGCAGTAAGTGCTAACTGAATCATCCTGTTTAAGCCTATAAATTCGAAGCATGTCCCATGGATTTTTGGAATTTCAGACTTTATTCTATAACAGCATTCAAGTACCTCAAAAAGCAACATTCAAAAATCAGTTAATTAACGCCCCCTGCCTTTATTACTCGATAAACAAACGATATTGATTTTTACCTGATGCTTTTGCTTGATACATTGCATCATCCGCATGACGCAATAATGTATCACTATCACCCTTATCATATGGAGATAAGGTAACACCACTCGATGCACTAAGGTTTAATGTCTGCCCGTCAATAATAAAAGCCTGTGCAAGCGATTGATGTATTCTTTTTAAAGTCTTTTCACACTGTACTGTAGATTCTATATCATTCAGTAAAATCACAAATTCATCGCCGCCCTGCCTAGAAACTGTATCGATTTCTCTAACATTCTCCGTAATACGTTTTGCAACCTCTATTAGAACTTTATCACCCATTTCATGCCCGAATGTATCATTCACCGGCTTAAAAGCATCTAAATCTAAAAAACAAATAGCAAGCAAGCTTTCATTACGTTTACTACGCGCAATCGCTCTTTTAAACCGGTCTATTAGACGACAATTAGCTTGGCCGGTTCGCGACAACTAACTTGACCGGTTTTGGTAAACTTTCAGCATACTTAATCAACACGAGATTTTTATGCCTGGAAAACCCATTACTCAAGAACAGGTTAAT
>Ga0209290_1000452_pt1 | contig 29896 bp, 23 predicted proteins | sample EN1Hudsemesocosm_2_FD_184632 | JGI IMG/M metagenome (GOLD analysis project Ga0209290, IMG submission 184632) | Methane-oxidizing microbial communities from mesocosms in the Hudson Canyon - EN10B Hudson Canyon (SPAdes) (version 2) | ecosystem: Environmental > Aquatic > Marine > Cold seeps... | reverse complement strand
TTCTCCCGTCATCGAAAAGAGTTATATGACGCGGCGTACTGGTTATCCATTCCCGTGATTGTGACTTCGCATTTATGGGAAAATGGCAAAAACGAGCAAAGTCATCAGGATTCTACTTTCTGCGAAGCCATGATGGCTGAAATGGCTGATGTATCTCGGGTTGTGTTTCCTGCTGATGGCGCCAGTGCGATAGAGATGATGCGTACGTGTTACCAAAGTAATGGGCAAATATTTACCATGGTGGTACCCAAAGCGAGTGTAGCGAATCAACTGGGTCGCAAGCAGGCTAAACAAGTCGCTAAGTTTGGTGCGACGCGCTTGAGTGGTGACGGAAGCGAGGCCATTCAATTAATAGCCATTGGCGCTTATCAGCTCGTCGAAGCTAAAAAAACGGCAAGTAGGCTGTCAGAAAATGGCTATCAATATAGCTTGGTCTACATTGCTGAACCGGGCCGTTTTAGAGCTGCAAGAGATCACTGGGAAAACGCGTTTGTGAATGAGTTTGATGACATTCAATCGGCAAGTGCTATCTTTGGTAGCCCCTCTTATAGATTATTGCTTTGCCATGGTCGGCCAGAATATTTTCTGGGGGTTCTTCGTCCCCTGGATCTTGGCCCAAGTCATACGCAGGCTTTGGGTTATATTAATCGCGGTGGAACACTTGATATAGAGGGCATGTTTTTTGCGAATAGCGCCACCTGGGCACATGCTTTAGCCGCGTTGTCAGCAATGACAGGAGACTTGAATGGGGTTTTATCTGAGGCCGAAAGAGCCGCCGTGGCTGGAAAGGGTGACCCTTACGATATTATTGCCAAACCCTATATGTTTTGAGCTTCGCATCCTATGTGTTCACTTATGGCTTTGGTTTACGATTCCGCTTACTTCGAACAGTATTGTTTCATTTGTACCTTGAACTGGAATATCGGCGCGCCGCCATTGCGATTAAAAGCATGCCACTCTTGAGAGGGGGCACTAAAAACGTCGCCTTGTTGTTTTTTTAAATAGTTATTGTCCCAGGTCTTTTGGATATCTTCGGCAGATTTGCCACAAAAAGTTTCCCGGCCTTTTTTACAGCGCGCTTTGATCGCGGCCACTTGTTTGTTATAGGCTTCCCGGGTGCTTTTACACAGCAGGTCATTAAAGCCTTGAGAGGGGTGTGCCGATGTGTTTTTTTTCTGAGAACGTTTTTGAGAGGCGGCAGTTTTTAGACTTTTTTGGTAGTTATTCAGGTGTTTGTTTTCGTCCATGATATTGGACTTATTGAGCTTGAAGGCTTGTGACTTTCCTTTGATGCAAGGTTTGTCTTGAAAATTCACTTTGCCATTATCACTGACGCATTTATGAATTTTTGCATAAGCGACAACGGGGGCAAGGCCAAGTGTTATCGCCGTGGTAATAAGGAGCAGGTAAGTTATCTTGTTGACATAATTCATTTTTATTATCATTTTCTAGTGTGTATTAGAGGGGGTGAGGTGTTTATCTAAGCTTGGTTTGCATAAGGACATAGAAATCGGACTGTGGTGCCTTGCTTTGGTTCAGACTGGTAGGTGAGTACAAAATTATGATCTGCTGCGGTGGCGGTTAGAAATTGAGTGCCCAATCCACGAATTTCATCTTTTTTATATTGTTTCAAAAGCAAGGCGTCTAATTGTTCGCTACTCATACCTTGACCGTTATCGGAAAAAATCACCGTGTAGTGGCTCTCTTTCATGATGTACTCTACCTTTAGTTTTGTTGAGCCGGCATTGATTGCGTTATCGACGACATTGTCTTTGATGCGTTTGATGGTTAAATCATTGAGACTGACAAATTTATCATCTTTCGTGAAACTGCATTGAACCTCTATTTCAATGGCGTATTGTTTTGCCAGGGACTCAAAATCCGGTTTGGCTCGGGTTTCAATATATTGCTCAAGGTTCCATAGGGTTTTGTCTGAAATATTATTTTGACTATTAAGTTGGTTGTTGTTCGCTAATAGTTCATTCAGGAGTTGATGCGCTCTTTGAAACGCTGCATTTGAACGTTCGATCCAGACATTGTTACCAATGTCGGGGTGTAATTCGGCAGCTATATCAAGGCAGGATTTAGCTTGAAATATGCGATTTCTTAAATCGTGAATAATAAGCTTATCTTTTTTATTGCTGCCTTCCAAAACTCAAACTCTCCTAGAGAAAATTAAGCGACTAGCTTTAAGATAGCCTGAATATTTTCATAATCAATTTATCTGTATTTGATTTAATTCAAAGCACATATTTCAGCCGCCAATAATTCGGATAAATCAATTTGGTTTGTTTGGTGAGGTACTGTGTTACAGGTGATGATGTTTCGGATTGCTGATTGCTTCATTGTCTCATAGGCATCGTCGGAAAATATCGCATGAACGCCAATACATACAGGCGCTGATAAACCTTCTTTTACTAAGGCCTCGGCTGTTTTGATCATGGTGCGCCCTGTTGAAATTATATCGTCAACCAGTACCGGCGTTCTATTTTTGTACTGACCTGCTTGGGAAGAAGAGACTTGAACGTCTTTATCTCCAAAACGATTTTTCTCGAAAATTATATATGGGCATTGAATAATATCTGCGGCTAGGGCCGCCCATTGCTCACTTTCGTTGTCTGGGCCTACGATTAAGGGGCGCTCAATATTTTCTTTTATCCAATTTACAATTTTTGGTACGGCTTGTATCACGGTCGAGGGAATGGTGTAAATTTCATTTAGACTGTCATAGCGATGTAGGTGCGGATCTATGGTGATTAATCTGTCTACGTAGGTGCTAAGTAACTTGGCGAAGAAACGAGAGGTGATTCCTTCACCAGGTTTGAACTGAATGTCCTGCCGCATGTAAGGCAAGTAGGGACAGATTAATGTAATTGACTTAATTCCTTGTGCTTTTAATGTTTCGCACAAAAATATAAGTGGCAGTATTTTGGGGTTTGGCTGGTGCAGATTGGCAATAATGATCGCGCATCGATTTGTACATTCGTTATGAATACGTATGTAGCTTTCACCATCCGGAAATTCATGGTTTTCACACTGTGCTATTTCACCCTTAACTTGCCGTGTGATTTTTTCGATCAGATCCGCTGAGGCATGCTGCGTAAATATAAGTGGCTTCAAAGTACTTCTTCCTCTATTTTAATGGCGTCTGGATGAGTATTTAAAAAATCAATCGCATACGCTAGTTCGCCTTGCGTTTCGGCATATAAGTCAAATAAAGGTGAGCCTATTTCGACCTTTTCGCCTAATTGGATGTGAATATCTAGACCCGCAGCAGCAGCAGAAGGCGCACCGGCTAATTTGGCCAATTTACTGATGAAACGATTATTTATATAAGACACAATGCCTGCATTTTTTGAACAGACATGATGTTTAAATTTTGCTGTCGGTGGGGTTCTCATTCCGCCTTGTGCTTCACAAATCGCTTGAAATTTTTGCCAGGCTCTTCCAGAGTCCAGAATGGTTTTAGCTAACTGCCTGCCGTGTTCAGGCTGTGCTGCGCCGCCTATCTCTAATAGTTTTGCCGCAATCGTTAGTGATCGATCCCGTAGGTCTTGCGGAGCATTTGGCTTATTTTGCAAAATATTTAGAATGTCACGCGCTTCCAGAGCAGGGCCGATGCCCCTTCCAACAGGCTGTGAACCATCGGTAAACAGTGAGGTAACATTGAGATCCAATGCTGCACCAGCGGCTTCAAGTTGACTGGCCAATTTTTGCGCATATTTGATATTTCTGACTTTAGCGGTGATGCCCACTGGTATGTCAATCAAGGCATGGTTTGATCCGGCAGCCACTTTCTTAGATATTACTGACGCGACCAGCTGCCCCTCGCTATCCAAGTCCAGAGCGCGTTCGACCCGAATCAGAATATCATCGGCGGGGCTAAGGCTGATGGACCCCCCCCAGGCTATACAACCGCCATGTTGCTCAACCACATGCCGCATTTGTGTTATCGATAGTGCGACAGGCGCCAGGGTTTCCATGGTGTCGGCTGTACCGGCAGGGGAGGTTATGCCGCGAGAGGATGTTTTGGGCATAATCAAACCGGCGGCAGTCACTATCGAGACAACAATTGGCGTGGTTCTATTACCGGGTAAACCGCCTACGCAATGCTTATCCATCACCTTATCAGCGCCCCAGTCTAGATGGCTACCTACGTTGACCATGGCTTTTGTTAGAGAAATTATCTCTGGGGTATCAAGCCTGCTGCCTGCACAGGCTGTGACAAACGAGGCCAGCTGGATATCTGAGTAATAACCTCGGGTGATGTCGTGAATGATGTGTTTTGCCGAATTATCTGTAAAAGGCGTACCGTAGACTTTTCCTCTGACGCTGCCCATTGAATCGGCCGGTTTAGCATGATGAAAGGTCGCCTTTTCACCTTCTTCAGATTTTAATAAATGCCAGGCTGACTCTGATAAACCCGCTTCCTGGTGAGAGAGGTAACCGTTTGTGACCACATTGACGGTGGCGATAATACTGTTATTTTGAGTGGATATGCGAATCCGGGTTTGGGCATAAAATCCTTCCGACCGGCAGACATGGCAGTCTTTACGCATGTAGATAACCGGCTCTTGATGGGTGTCGATATGCATACGACGCAGCTTCAAAAAATTTAACTCAGAAGTGTTTGTCGGAGGTGTTGTTGAGTTCGTGTCCTCTGAAACTTCTTTATCAGCGGTGGTCGATTCTAATGCTGTTGTTTCAAATGTCGGGGGCTGATGACCTTTATTTTTCATATCCAACCTGCGTCTTGTATTCTTTGATATCTTTATAAATTAACATCTTTGTCGCTGTTTATCGCGGAGCATTCAAAATAAATGGCTTGTATTTGATCTGGGTTATTTCTGGGTCAATTGATCTGGTAATTTTGACATTCTTGGCTTATCTTCAAGTAAAGAAAACTATATCAAGCAGGTTGGTTTAATCTGCTATTAAAAAGGGCTGACTCCAATGATGAAGATCCGTTTTCTAGGTGGTGCAGGCAGCGTGACTGGCTCGAAATATCTTGTGAGCATAGGGGATAAAAAAATTCTTGTGGATTGCGGCTTATATCAAGGCGTGAAAAACCTTAGAAGTAAAAACTGGCAGAAGTTTCCGGTTGACGCAGCTACTATTAGTGCGGTTTTACTGACGCATGCACATATAGACCATAGCGGTTATATTCCTGCATTAATGAAAGCGGGCTTCAATGGCCCTATTTACAGTTCAAGTGGCACCTTTGATTTATGTTCAGTGTTACTACCTGACTCAGGCTATTTGCAGGAAGAAGACGCCCGCTACGCTAATCATAAACGCTTTTCAAAGCATGCACCTGCCTTACCTTTGTATACAGAAGAAGACGCTAGAAAGTCGCTTAACTTGTTTCATACGATTTCTATGAACAAGGACGTAGAAATAATGAAAGGCGTTACCGCAAGTTTTTCCCCTGTGGGGCATATTTTAGGTGCCAGTGCGATAAAAATAAAAGCGCAAGGCAAGACAATTACCTTCAGTGGAGATGTTGGACGAAATAAAGACTTGGTGATGAAAGCACCTCAAGGACTCGGTGAAACAGACTATCTAATTGTGGAGTCAACCTACGGTAATCGCTTGCATGAATATACTGATGCTTTTACTTATTTTGAAGATATTATCAATAAAACCAGCAAGCGTGGCGGCATTGTTTTAATGCCCTCATTTGCTGTCGGGCGCACTCAAATTAACTTACATATACTACAAACACTGAAACAACAAAAACGCATTCCCAATTTACCGATTTATTTGAATAGTCCCATGGCGATCACGGCCACTGAAATATACTGCCGACATCATAAAGAACATAAATTGAGTCATGAGCAATGCCAGCAGATTGATCAGGGTACTCACTACATACGTACGCCTGAAGAGTCTATCGAGTTGAATGGCAGTCATTACCCTTCAGTGATTCTTTCGGCCAGTGGTATGGCCAGTGGTGGTCGGGTGCTACACCATTTGAAGTCCTTATTAACGCATCATCAGCACAGTATCGTTTTTATTGGTTATCAGGCCCCAGGCACAAGAGGGGATGCGATGGTGAACGGCGCAAGCGAGATTAAAATACATGGAGAGTATTATCCGGTCAAAGCAGAAATTCATCACAATGAAGGCCTATCCGCTCATGGCGATTATGCAGAAATTATCGACTGGCTGGCGAAGTCTAATATTTCACCTAAGAAGGTATTCGTGACCCACGGTGAGCGAACGGCAGCAGATTCTATGCGCTTAAAGCTCAAGGATAAGTTTTCATGGAATGTCTGCGTGCCAGAGTTAGGTGAAGAATTTGAACTTAGTTAAGTCTTGAGAAATTTGAACTTAGTAAATGCTGAAAACAGAGCTGAAACAATATAAGAATCAGCCTCGACATTCCGATATGGCCCCAGATAGAAGTTAACAGAACAGGATTCATCTACCTTGTTAAATACGATTGATGAATACTCTCTTGCGAATATCTTACTATTACGCTCGATGCAAAGTTACTTATTTGACGTAGCCGAAAATCCTCATAGCGCAGCTCTGGTGTAGCTTGGGTTTGTAATACTTAGTTTGAAATAATCTAAAGTTATATTGATGTCGTCATTATGACAACTTGATCTATTGAAAAGCCACAAACCTACTAATCTTTTAATTAGATTCACAGTGAATCAATACCACACTTGCGCGAGTTGTAGATGACATTGATGTCGGTCTTAATTGCTATCAATTAAATCTGAAGTGAAACGCTTAACTAAAATTCAGATATTCAAGATCAAATATTAAAATGATGGGGTACTGCTCCTTATACATTCGGCCTTAGTGGTCGTGATATGTAGCGGGCGAGATATAACCATGATTAATATGTTTGCTACTTGGAAGTAGAGATAAACCATGAATAGTATGGAAATTGTTCAAAGCATTGAAGGTTTGTTCGAAGTTTCTTGTGTCAATTTGTTTGAAAGTTTGAATTGCACCGTCAGGCGGATTGAAAACGCTCAGAATGAACTATCGGATGGGCCTATTGCCTGTATCGACGCAGGTTCTAGCGATTTGGAATTAATTACCGGTTTACAGTTGCCGATGTCAGTATTAGCGCTAACTTACCCTGTTGAGAGCGATATACGAGAGATCGGGGATGAGTATTTGGAGGACTGGATAGGCGAGTTATCTAACCAGTTAATGGGGCGCTTGAAAACAGAATTATCAGATCACGATTGCCAGGTTATTCTGGGTCTACCTATCACTTGCTATGGTGATGATATCAACCCCTTGTCGGAGGTTTGTTATAAACGGGCACTTTATTTTGAGCTAGATGGCGAAGTCTGTGTTTGTTATATCGCGGTTGAGGCCTTTGCCGATAATATGGTCTTTTCAGTTAAAGAAGACAGAGCAGCAGGTGAGTTGTTAAGAGGTGAGCTGGAATTGTTTTAGCCTTGCTCACCTTGACAAAAGGCGCGTGTGATAGGATGGATAGAGCGCTCAAAAATAGACTCAGTATCGCCGCTTTCAATAATACAGCCGCAGCCAGCTTGCACCCAGCAAACAGCTACATGGTCGGCAATTCGTCGGGCCTGTGCCAGATTATGCGTCACCATTAATACGGTATATTCTGGCGTCAATTGCTTAATCAGGTTCTCAACCGTAGCGGATGAAAGTGGGTCGAGGGCACTGCATGGCTCGTCAAAAAGAATAACCTTTGGTTTCAGTGCCAAGCAACGGGCAATACAAAGACGTTGTTGCTGGCCTCCGGATAATTGGAGGGCCTGACTTTTCAAGCGATCCTTAACCTCGTCCCAAAGTCCTACCTGCTTAAGTACTTTCTCGACAATAGTGTGTATTTTTTGGGGATCGTGAATACCATGCTCCTTTAAAGGGAAGCGAATATTGTCAAGAATAGAGAGCGGGAAAGGGTTAGGTTGTTGAAATACCATGCCGATTTGTTGGCGTAGTGTTGATAAATCTGTAGCGGCATCTAATATGTTGCGCTCATCGAGTCTTATTTCACCGCTTACCTGGCAGTGAGGTACGGTGTCGGTCATTCGATTAATACTGGCCAATAGGCTACTTTTACCGCAGCCCGAAGGGCCAACCAGAGCCGTGATTTTGCCTGCCGCCACCTTCAGACTTGCCTGCTCGATGGCGGGCACGCCTTTATAAGAAATGCTCACCTTGTTCAATGTCAAACAAGGGGGAGAAACATGTTCGCTAGGGGTGAGTGTGGCGTGAGAGGAGGATGTGGCGCGTGAGGGGCTTAAGCCAGCTTTACTCAGTCCCGGTAGCTGTGACTTATTCAGCCCCTGTCCGGGTTGCAGTGATTTGGTCAGTCGAGTGCTTGTTTGCAAGAGTTGTTTTAACATGACGAGATTAATCCTGTGCTTTCCAGCGACGTGATAATTTATGGGCAAAGATATTAATGGCTATGATTAATAGCATGAGTACCAAAGCGCTTGTGGCAGCGTTTTGCTCGCCTCCTGGTACATTCATGGAAAGATCATAAATATGAACCGACAAACTTCGTCCTGAATCCATCCAGCTTTCTGGCATACGCGTTACATACCCAGCTGTAAATATCAGTACTGCCGTTTCAGCCAGTGCCCGGCCGATACTAATAATCAAGGCGCTGGCAATGCCCAGCGATGCGGAGGGTAATAATATTCGCCGTACAAAGCCAAATAAACTCAGGTCAAGTGCTTCTGCCGCGTGTCGATAAGTTTTTGGGCAAGCCCTTAACGCTTGTTCGGCGGTACGAATGAATAAGGGCAATACCATACAAGCCAGACTGAGTCCGCCAGATAAGATTGAAAACCCCAAACCTAATTGGATAGCGAAAACGGCATAACCAAAGAGACCGAACACAATAGAGGGTACACCGCTCAGTACATCAAGGATCAGGGTGATGCAACGTGATATCGGTGAATTTATGCTCAAGCACTCACTTAAATATAGGGCGCAACCCAGTCCGATTGGCAGTACAGCGGCTAGGCAGATAGCGAGAATCCAGAGCGTTGAAACCAAAAGTGGAAAAATGCCACCGCGCCTGCCAGCATTAAGTGGCTCGTTAAGCAAAAAGTTGAAGGATAAATTAGTGATCCCATTTTGAACAATTTCGCCTATCAGCATGAGGGGTAAAATCGCGACCAGGATTGCCGCTAGCCATATGACGAGTTCATTCCACTTAATGAGTCGGTACTTAATTAGACTGTACTTAAAGATACCGTGCAGCGGTTTAAACATGTTAAGCCCTTCTTTCTTTTAAGGCATAATGCGCCAAGGCGACAATTATTATGGTCAGCAGTAACAGTACTGTGCCACTCATAAATAATGCTTGGCGGTGATCGCCTACGGCATAGGCCATCTCCAGCGCGATATTAGCGGTAAGTGTGCGTACCGGTTGAAACCAACTGCTTGGAATTTGCACCACGTTCCCGGTTACCATTAATACGGCCATGGTTTCTCCTAAGGCTCTGCCGCTTTGTAAAATAACGCCTGATATAATGCCCGGCATCGCGATCGGCAGGGCAAGTCGATAAATAATACCCCAGCGACTGAGCCCTAAAGCCTGTGCACTTGTGAGGTATTTTCGCGGGACGCTAGATAAGGCCGCATCACTTGTTAAGACAACTAAAGGCAGGATCATCATGGCGAGCACAATGATGCCTGCTAAAACACTGGCCCCGGGTGGCGCCCAAAGGGTGATCCAGGGAACCAGAATCGTTAAACCCCAAAAACCATAAACAACAGACGGTACACCGGCGAGCAGCTCAATCATCGTCAGGTAGGCTTTGGCTAACTTTTCAGGCGCATAAAATTGCCCAAATAAGGCGACCATAATACCTAAGGGGGTGGCCACTATTACGGCTCCGAAGGCAACGACCAAGCTGCCAACCAACATGGCACTTAAGGAGTATTCTCCGTCTAAAGGGTGCCAATTGAGTTCAAAGAAGGCGCTAAAACCGACCTTGCTTAGCAGCGGGGCACTTTCATAAATTAAAAAAAACACAATAAAAAACAGTACACTGGCGGCCAGTAAGGCACTTGTTTTTAGGCTGAGCTGAAAAATACGGCTAGTTCGCATGATTGGCTTAGGCCGTTAAGGTGTGACAATAGAGATAAAGTACTGTTGATTCACAAGATCAACAACCTGACTAGACTGCGCAAAGTCTATAAATTCTTTTTTCAAACCCTGGGGCGCATCCTTGGTGACAATATTAAGTGGTCGTGACAAGGGGTAATAACCCTGTTTAACAGATTTAGTCGAAGCTGTTTTTCCGCCCACACCGAGTAACTTTATAGCGCTGCCATGTTGTTCTTCATATTCTGCTGACCCGATGGATACATAAGCAATGGCCCAGGGGTTGCCTGCGACGGTTTTAATACCTTGCTGGTTATCGCCAATAATAATATCAGCCTTGATCTGTTTATTTTGCAGTTTGAAGTACTTGAGAAATAACTCAAGCGTTGAGCGGCCTTCGGCCTTATTAACCACGGTTATTTCCTGATCGGGGCCGCCTACGGTCTGCCAGTTGTTAACTTTTCCCTGATAGATCGCAATAATTTGCTCATCGCTGAGCACTGAGACGGGGTTGGTTTTATTTATGATGAGCGAAATGCCGTCGTAGGCAACGGTGTGAGCGATTAAATCACCTTCGGTGTTCGTTAGGGGGCGTGACACCATGCCTATATCAGCCAAGCCAGCACGCGTGTCTTCAATACCTCGAGAAGACCCACCCGTTTGTACGTCTATTCGAGTATGTGGGTGTAGTTCTTCGAAAGCGCGACCAAACTCCATCATCAAGGGCGCAATGGTGCTCGAGCCGGTTAATGTGAGTTTTAGTGCATTTGAGCGCTCGCAAGCACTTAAGGTGACTAGCATTACTGTAACTAGTAGTATCTGCCAAAATCCTTTTTCCCGCATAAATACAAACTCCTTAATTCAGCATGATTATGATGAGCGTTTTTGAATATTTGCTTAGTTAATCTCTTTGTTAAGCTTAGTGCTTATCAGACTTATGCGTTATAAATTAGTTCCTTTATTAGATGAATATAACGGTCAGTTTGTTTATGTAAGCAATTCAATATACTCAGAGGCTTTCATTTTGTGATAACGACAGTTCTGGTAGGGAAGAGAAACAGGGTTTGGGTCCACCACCTCAATTGGTATGTCAAAGCGTACCGCGGTTTCTAAAGCCATTTGGGTAATATTGACGCTAAATGAGGTGCCCATGAAAATGATTTTGTGTGCCTCCTTCATGCGCTGTTTAGCTTCAGATATCCGATACAGCTCAGTGTAATACTCATCGAAAAGTAGTACATAAGGTTTGAAAGAATGGTTTAACTCAGGCTGAAGTGTGTCAGCATCTATTTTGAACATATCGAGTAAAGACGATGTTAATGCGCTTTCATCTACATCATTCCAAGGGGTGGCAATCGTGCTCACTTCATTACCTTGCTCATGCAACTGTTCATCAAACAAGGTCATTCGGTCGAGTCGGCCATGAATGGCAATATAATCTTTATTTCCCGCTTTACCATCCAAACCATCAATGTTCTGGGTGATCAGGTTTTTATCGGCTAGCCAATGGTGAACCGCATTAGGGCCATGGTGGCGATAAGTCGCAAAGCGACGGTAATACCAAGTGAGAAACTCCACTGGGTTTTCGGTGTACATTCGGCGTGTTGCCATTTCCATGGGGGTATAATTTTTACTGCCTATGGTCCAATAGCCATCTTCACCTCTAAACGTGGGAATGCCGCTTTCGGCACTCACGCCTGCGCCGGTAATATATAAAGTGTTCATGTTTAATATACCAAATGTCGAAGTTTAGAAACTGTCCGCTTTTACTAAAAAAGCCTGATGAGGCTTTAGCTTTGAAGTGGTTGGGAAGTGTGCCTGCCCTCAAATGAAAATGCGTCTGCTTCAAGTTTTACAGGTTTATGAATATGATAACCTTGAGAATAGGTGATGCCAATATCAATTAACTTTTCACGTATTTCTTGTGTTTCGACAAATTCAGCAATGGTCTCAATACCTATTGCTTTGGCGACATCACTGATTGACTTAACCATAGCCAGGTCAACAGGGTCATGTGTCAGGTTCTTGATAAATACACCGTCAATTTTGAGATAATCAACCTGCAGTTCCTTCAAATAGGCATAGGAAGAAAAGCCGGTTCCAAAATCATCCAATGCAAAACGACAGCCTAAATTATGAAATTTCTCAATAAAAGCGTGAGTATTATCGAGGTGTGTAATAGCCATACTTTCAGTAATTTCAAAGCAAATTTTACTGGGCGGAATATTAAACTCATCAAACACGGTGACAAGAAAGTGGGCAAACGTTTCATCACCAATACTCTGGGTACTTAGGTTGATACTGGCTGAATCTAACTCATCAAGGTGTAGCGGATTACGCTGAAGCCAGGTGAAATAGTGGCGTATAACCCAACGATCAATATTTGGCATCAGGTTATAACGTTCAGCGGCGGGTAGAAATTGGTTAGGGGCACAAAGGTTACCGTTTTCATTCATCAGCCTTAAGAGAATCTCATAATGCAGTTTTTCATCCTCTTGCTTATTTGATGAAATATGCTGAAATACCAGAAAAAACTGGTCATTCAATAGTGCTTCTTTGATAGTCGAAACCCATTGCATTTCAAGTTGACGAAATTGCAGGTCTTTGTCTGTTTCGATGAAGGAATGAACCCGGTTCCGGCCTTGGTCTTTGGCCATATAACACGCAGTGTCTGCCATGACTAGAATTTGCTCAACTGAATGATGATAGGGCCGAAGTTCAACCAAGCCAATGCTCACGCCTAGTGTATAGCGGTTGCCTTCCCAGACAAATAAGAAGTTCTCAATAGATTTTCTGAATTTTTCAGCAATGACCTGTGCTTTTTCGAGATTAGTACGGCTAAGTAGTACACCAAATTCATCGCCGCCTAAACGCGCAAGAATCTGCCCCTCGCCAAGTTCATCAACCTTTTTAAGTAGACGTTGGCTTAGGTTTTTTAACAATAGGTCACCAGCGGTATGGCCGCACAGATCATTCACAATTTTGAACTGATCCAAATCCATATACAGCATACAACATTCTTCCTGATAGCATTTTACGGCTTCAAGTTTATCTTTTGCGCTCGATTCAAAAGCTCTTCGATTATAAAAACCGGTTAGAGAGTCGTGCGACGCTAAATGTTGTAATTGTTGCTCGAAGACTTTTCGGTCATTGATGTTAATCAGGGTGCCTTCCATTTGCTCGGCTCCGGTATCAATATCTTCACTGAGACGTGCAGATATATTCACCCACAGTGTCATATTGTCTTTGTTCCGAAGCTGGGTTTCATAGTCGACTACTTTGCCTTCTTTTTTGACCTTATTCGCAAGTTGTGAAAAAGCTGCAGGTGGAAGTACATAACCTTCCAATTGTTGATAGTTACCGGTGAATGAGGCTAAGTTCTTGACGCCAATGAGTTTAAGAAATGCCGGGTTGGCACTGAGTAGTTTACCCTTTAGGTCAAAGTTAAAAATGCCTTCCAAGGCATTTTCATAAAGCATTTGAAATCGTTTTAAATTGCCAATTGCCTGGTTTTGAGCATCGATTTTTGCTCTACGTTCACTGTTGATTCTATCTGCTAATGCGAGTGAAATAATGATGACGCCGACTACTGCGCCAATATTTCCGGCATATTCTGTGAGCATTGAATAGGGCAGAAAGCCCATCTTACTTGAAGATTTTAAAATAAGGCCGGTAAAATAGGCTGACCAAGCCGTGGCATAAAGCTTGGCTGTGCGTGGGCTGTATTTCAACATGGCGATACAAATGGCCACTACACTACTCATGACGATGATCGTGGTCATGCCATTGAGCATCGCTGCTTGTCGATAGGGAATAAAAAAGGAAATGATTGCGGATATAGCAGCTAGCGCTATTAATATTTTTATGCCCTTAGCGATATGGCTTCTTTCGGGAATGGGTAATATGGCTTTGGTAAACAAGACCGTGAATATGCATCCCAAGGCAATGAAAGTAATGGCTGATACTTGGTGCCACTCAGAAAAGTCAGGCCAAAACCATTGATAGGCAAAACCATCAAGAGAGCTGTGTACACCAACGATCATAATGATAAATACACTATAAAGCAGGTAAGTGGACTCCCGTATCATTAAGAATAGGCAGAGATTGTAAGCACTCATTATTAGTAAAGCACTTAGAAAGCAGCCATATAGAAATAGAGAGTCTTGGGCGTTTAATAAAAAGGCTTCCCTTTGCCAGATAGATAAGGGGACTTGTAATGTGCCCGTGGTTTCGACTCTTATGATGATGCGCTTGCTTTGGTTTTGTTTCAGGTCAACAGGAAATAAAAAAGTGGGGTAATCAACAGTTCGTTGTTTAAATGTCAGCTTATCTCCTGCTTGAATATGCTGGCCAACTTGTCCGTCTTCGATGCTATAAAAGTCTATTTTATCGAGAAGGGCATAATCTAAATGTACAAACAAACTCAGGTTTTCTTGGCTCTTATTATCAATGTTAAAGCTAAACCAATATATGCTTTCAGAGAAGCCGAAGTTTGCGATGTTATTGGGTAGATGAGCCCATTGTTTTTGATCTAATTGCAGAATGTCTTCTAAATTTTGTAGATGCGTCGCATCTTCAAAATAAAACATATTCTCGGCAGACTCGACAGACTGGCGGATCTGATCCATGAATATAGTATGATCTATGTCATGTGATGCAGATTCTGCAATTGACGAAAGTGAAAGTGAAAGTAAAAAAGCGCACTGAATTATGACGTGTTTAAGTAAAAGGTATTGTCTCATTCAGTAAACTCGTGTTGGAATCGTTCAAGTTTTTTGTCTTCTTGAAGGCGCTTGAACCCTTGGTTAAATATGTTCAAGTACTTGTGATTATTGTCTATTTGTTTTGAAAATAAGATGAAATCTTTGCCTGTTGATAGCGGTTTGTCATGAATGGCTATTTTAGATTTTTCATTTTTATTAAAGTGTTTGTTAAGTAAATATTTTCCGGTAAGTTCTGATATTGGAAATATATCAATCTGCCCTGATGCCAGTTTTCTTAAATTATGGATATCATCATTGGCTAAAGATACACGTAATTTATTTTGCGCTGTTAAATTCCAGAACTCTTTCGTATATGTGTATGCTCTTGTCGCGCCAATTTTATACTGCGTTAAGTCACTAAGCTTCTGCCAGCTAAAGTCAGTATTTTCTTTACGGTAGAAAAAAACAAAGGGAATGATATGAACGACCTCGCTCCTAAGAAAATTTTTTTCTCGTTCTAAGTTTTCTCCCCAAAAAGAAGTGGCGTTGAACTTGCCTATTCTAGTTGCTTCCAAGGCTCGTTTCCAAGGCATGTAATGGAACTTAACCTGGATGTTTGACAGTGCGAATGCGCTAGAAACGACATGATTGACATAGCCTCCATGAGGGAGGTCTTCTGAAGTCCAAGGGGGGTATTCACCCGTGGCAACATGAATGGTTTCAGCCTGGAGGCTAAAAGACAGGATGCTTGTGAGTAGCAGCGTTAAAAATTTTGAAGTAAATATATCGTAATGCATACAGTTATCTTCGTTATATTGAACATAAAAACGCGAAAAAGAAATTATTGTACTAATTTGTTTACTATAGCGTAATTCAATGAGTTTAAGCGTTATAAATTGTAATCGAATTTATATTTGCAATAAGCCTAGATTGACTAGCGAAATCAACAGTATCCGCTAATACTGTATAGATAAAATATATAGACGGAGGGTGCGAGATGCTCACTTATAGCGATATTATTAAGTTCTGGTTTGAAGAGATTACCCCACAGCAATGGTGGGTCAAAGATGCTACTTTTGATTGTATGCTCACGGAGCGCTTTCAAGCAACCTTGAACTCAGCGATTCAAGGCGAGCTCTATTTATGGCGTCAATCTGCCTTGGGACGCTTAGCTGAAGTGCTGGTGCTGGATCAATTCTCTAGAAATATTTACCGAGATGAAGCGCGCGCATTTTTAGCGGACCCCTTAGCACTGGCACTTGCTCAGGAAGCCGTTTATCAAGGCGCTGATACAGATATGTCACTTGAACAGCAGAAGTTCATATATATGCCTTTTATGCATAGCGAGTCACTTATTGTTCATGAGCAGGCTGTTGAATTGTTTTCAAAACCCGGCTTGGAAGATAACTTGGCCTTCGAACACAAACATAAAAAAATTATTGAACGCTTTGGACGGTATCCACATAGGAATTCTATACTTGGGCGTGTGTCTACTCCCGAAGAACTTGCTTTCTTAACCGAGCCAGGCTCTTCGTTTTAACATGAAGTACTTAATCGATAAGCGAAACCATGCAGCCTGAACTTATTTTACTCACACTTAATTTTATTATTATCAGTATCGCTTATTTATGGGTTTACCCAAAAGTAGCGGGTGCTAATCTGCATAAAATTACGGTGAATGATTTGATTGCATCGATCACTTCTTTAGTTGTCGCAGGTTCTTTATTTTGGGGTTCCGGCTATGCCTTTAATATGATTTTATTTGAGGCAAACTGGTTTTGGTTTACGCTTATTAGCTACCTGATTATTGAGATTCCGTTTTTAATCTGGTATCTCAAACACTATAAGGTTTTAGGTAAAAGCGAGCAGTAGGCTCTCGGTCTAATGCTGTTGGCACTGTCCAAAGTTATAAGCTCCGTTTAAAGTCATAAGCTCTGTCTAAAACAGTAGCGCTTATCCCTTTCTTAATATTTGCACATTTCTTCGATAATTCTTGCACCTTTGAATTTTAATCTAACAAGGCATTAATTAAGTGTTCAGGTTTATGCCTGTTCATGTCTATAAAGCTTTCGTTGCATTGATTAAAGTGCAGAGGAGATAAAAACTTGAATAAGATAAGTACGCCTCACTCTAGTGATAAACCAAGCTGGGGCAATTCCATCAGTGACCGTCTCATCAGTGAAAGTGGAACTGTCAAAGCACCTATCGGCAAAGCAGCGATTTTATTAATATCCGCTTTAGCCCTGGCAGCTTGTGGCACTAGCTCGACTGTTGATGAAGATTCATACTTAGAGGGGGCAGAGTTGGTCGACCCTGGTAATGATAACGATGTAACAGAAATGGTCGATATCACCAATGTGGTGTTTACCGAGTTAAGTGCTGACTGTTACGACTACATCAATACCTATGAAGCATCGGTTGTTGATATTCAAAATAGTATTGGTTTTGAATCGGGGGTGTTGATCTCGGGTGAAAATGACTATTGCTCAATCATATCCAATGCGATTCCAAATCATGACTTTAATGATGCAACGGCCGGTTTTGCTGATGACGTTGCCGAGGTCGATCAAGCATATATCGTTCAGAGAAATCCGCTATTAGCCGCGAATAGCACCGCCATGTCACAACAGATTACCAATGCCATTATGCTCAACGGCGTGGTGTTGGATTTACTGTCTGCAGGCTGTTACAGCCCAGATGACGCGGGTGCAGATGCCGATGGTAATGTGGCTATTGGCTGCAATGATGATTCTGCCTGGTTACTTGACCCGCTGGGAACCGAGCATAAATTTGGTGCCGATGCCCATAATGCCCATGTTCAGCCAGGTGGTTTATATCACTATCATGGTAATCCAAACGCTATGTTTGATGACAATCCAGGGGCTGACGGCTCACCCGTGATCGGTTTCGCAGCCGATGGATTTCCCATTTTTGGCAGTTATTTCTTGGATGCAAATACGGGATCTGTGAGAAAAGCACTATCGGGCTATACCTTGAAGTCAGGTTCGCGTCCCCCACAAAGTGAGTTTGACCCCGGTGGTGAGTTTGATGGCCTGTATATCGACGACTATGAATATACCAGTGCGGGTGATTTGGATGAATGTAATGGCATGACGGTGAATGGTCAGTATGGCTATTATGTCAGCGATAGTTATCCTTGGGTAATGAACTGCTTTTCGGGTACACCGGATGATTCGTTTAACAAAGCAGACGGTATGCCGCCAGAAGGCCAATTACCACCAGAAGGAGAGCTGCCGCCACCGCCTTTCTAACCATTACTTTTATGTGGCAAGCGTTCTTTCAGAGCCTTGCCGTGTCTTTATGCACTTCATCTTCACTTTATTAGGCTATTACCATGTTTTATAGAGCGTTAGTCATCTTGATCGCGGTGCTTTCCTTATACTCTCCATCTAAGCTTTTTGCACATGAAAGCGGTATCACCGATACGCAAATTAAAATTGGCTATTCAAAAGTCCAGGTGACCTATACCGCACCCTTAGATGATTTAATGCAGGTATATACAGCGCCTGAAAAGGCCGTCTCGTTAGGTTGGCAGTTAAAAAATAATGGCCAAGCTTGTCTGATCGAATACCTGTTTGAAAAGAGTTTGGCACAGATCAATTCAACACAGTACATTATGTTGTTTGATTGTCAGGAAAAACTGGGAGATTTGTTTGTTTCTGACTCCAATATGTATCAGGAAATAAGCGGCCATAATAATTATATTCGGGTGTTGTTAGCCGGTCGAACCCTCAATTTACGTTTTTCTGAAGAATATCAAAGCCACAACATCGCCGTTTCCAACATGCTCGACTCATGGAAGATCACATTAAATGATGACTCACTTCAGACTATAAACCCCGTGGGTTCAGATCTAGTTGAACTCGTCCCGCCCATGATTAAAGAAACGCTTACTTGGCAATCTTTTACAGAGCAAGGGCGTCACTACTTCCCTGTGGGCGTAGAGCATATTGTACTGGGTTATGATCACTTATTATTTTTATTGGGTTTATTGCTTTTACCTTTAACCATTAAACAAGTTCTGTGCTTGGTCACATCATTTAGTCTGGCGCACTCGGTGACATTAGCGCTCTCGGTATTAGATTTTGTCACGCTGCCAGTCTGGTTCGTTGAGTTAGCGATTGCGGCAAGCATTGTTTATATCGCGATCGAAAATATCATCGAGCTGAAAAAGTATAAAACTCATACTGACTATCAAACACCTTGGAAGCGAAGGTTATATCTGAGCTTTATATTTGGTTTGATTCATGGTTTTGGCTTCTCATTTATTCTGCGCGAAATTGGCTTAGGCGAAAATATTTATGCGCCACTTGTGTTCTTTAATCTAGGTGTTGAAGTCGGACAATTAACTGTGATGGCTATGACTTATCCATTGATTATCTGCATATTCTCATTATCCAAAAAATATACTTTCTCAAAAACGTGCTCATTTTTGATGGCTTTATTAGGCGCTTACTGGTTGATGGTGAGGATTTGATGGTGAGCGTTTCAGAGTGAGGATTTGAGGGGATATTTGTAGGGTGAGAATTGGTGGGTGAGGGTGAAGCTGACAGCTTTATTGACAGGGACGTTGTTTGACCGGTCTGTTTTTATAAAACCTGCGTTGTGCAAACAATGCTGTACCAAACCTGAGTAATTCAGGCTTGGTGAGAATAGACTGGTCTTTTTTAATGCTTAAGCTAGCTGATATACCACTATTTATGAAGCGGAGTAAGCGTATATTGTGGGGCTTGGCTCTGTTCTAGCAAGGCTTCTTGTTCAGCAATTTTTTCTTTATCTTGAAAATAAGCTTTTATTTCAAAATCGTCATCACCTTTCGCGATCGCTTCTGCTCTGACCACTTCATCATCAATCTCCGGATAGAGACTGATCTTTTGTTTGATCATTCGTTTGATCTCAGCTTCTAGCGCTTTCAGTGCCTCTTTGCTGGGAGCCACGCCTTTTTGTTTTCTAATAAAGCGCTTCAGCTTTAACTTTCTATCTTCTCGTGAGCTTAACGACATATTCCAGGCTGTGATAACTATATCCAGGCGTGATTGAATCTCCTCACGGCTATTGACGCTGGTTAGAAGCTCACCACCGATGCATACAAGCATTTCTGAAACGTTCGCTTCACCTAACACGGTTTCACTCGGCTCGGTATTAATTGATTCAGTACTGATTGGGTCAGAGCTGCCTGGTTCAAGGCTGTTTGATTCAGGACTGCTTGAGCTTGTATCGCTAGACATAAAATACCACTTAGCTTTGGAAAGTATGATTTGGAGTGATTGATCACAGGGTTATTCTAAAACATTTTGGTGCTAAGTAAGAGTAATAAAAATAATCGAGGGCTGATTTTTCTAATATTTAAATGACTAAATCACATTTAGGTAACTCAATACAAAAAACAACTTTACACTGTAAAGATTATTGTGTCAGTATGCGTTCATACGAGAAATAGATACTCAATTTTGCATCAGGGAAATCGAAGCCGATGCGCTGTTGGGCATAAATAATATTGACGACGTACTTATAACAACGTACTTAAAAAAACTTGGAGCAGAGCATGAAACATTACGATGCGGTTGTGATTGGTGCCGGTAATGCAGGTTTGACTGCAGCGACGGCATTACAGCGCGGTGGTAGCAAAACCTTACTTCTCGAACGACACAATATCCCCGGCGGTTGCGCGACATCCTTTGTGCGTGGCGACTATGAGTTCGAAGTGGCTCTGCATCAGCTAAGTGGCCTAGGCACCGAAAAACGGCCATTTATCATGCGTAAGGTTTTTGGTGACTTAGGCGTGATGGACAAAGTCGAATTTGTTCAGGAACATGAGTTATATAGAATTGTTGTTCCGGGTGAAATTGATACCACCTTACCAGCAAGTTGGACCGGCTTACGTAAAAAGCTGCAAGGCGACTTCCCAGCAGAAAGTGACAATATTGAAAGCTTTATGAAATTGTGTGAGAAAATCTCACTCGAATGTTTTATGACGCTTCCGCGTGCACGAAAAGCAAATGACGAAGCGATTCTGAAATCTACTTGTCCAAACTATATTAAATATGGCATGCGTTCGTCTAAAGATGTGCTGGATGAGTTTTTTGACAGTAGTGAGCTGAAAACGATCCTGGCAGCTTATTGGTGTTATATCGGTGTGCCACCTAAAGACATGCCTTTTCCTGATTTGGCGATGTTGATCTATGCCTATGCGGCATTTAAACCCTGGCACATAAAGGGCGGCTCTCAGGCGATGTCGAGTGCTTTGTTAGAGTCCTTTATGGAAGCTGGTGGTGAGGTACGTTTTAATTGTGGTGCAGAAAAAATACTCACTCATGGCGACGTTGAAGATAGTAAGGTTCGAGGCGTAGTGACTGAAGAGGGTGAAGAAATTGCCTGTGAAGCAGTGGTCTCAAACGCCAGCTCTATCATTACTTATAATGAACTGCTTGATCACGATAAACCCCCTATACAAGTGAGTGAAGATTTTAAATCTCGCCGTATGGGAACCTCTGCTTTTGTTATCTACATGGGGCTCGATTGTACGCCGCAAGAGCTGGGTGTGACTTCAGCATCTAACTTTATCTGTAGTACTCAGGATGAAAACCTGGTGCACGATGGTATGCAGACAATGAATGACCCAGTAGCAGGTATGTTGACCTGTTATAACTTCGACGACCCGAGTTTTGCACCTGAGGGCAAGAGCATCGTTTCTCTAGTGTGTTTGCAATACGGCGACTTGTGGAAAGATATTCCCGAAGAGCAATATGCGCAGACTAAGTATGATTTTGCAGAAAAGCTAATCGACTTAATCGCTCAGACTTTCCCTAAAATACGTGACTATATTGAAGAGCTGGAAGTGGCGACGCCATTGACGATGATGCGCTACCTGAATACACCGGATGGCGCTATTTACGGCTTCAAACAGAATCCTCAAGATTCTGAGTTATTCAGAGAGCGAATAGAGGCTGTTTCCGGCTTATACGAGGCGGGTTGCTGGAATAATATGGGCGGCTTTCAGCCAACCTATATGGCCGGCCAATCGACAGCGAGAGCTGCACTCAAACTGATTAAAGCTAATAAATTGAACACCAAGCAAGAACAATCCACTGTTAAAGGTAATAAGGAGTCTGATAATGCCTAATTCTACTTTAGATAAAAACGTATTGAATACGGTGATTGGTTATCAGGAAGCGGTGAAAGTAAAGCAAGAGCTTGAAAAAACGGGTTCTGACTTTACTGATAAAAAATGGGCGACAGCAAATACCATCGCTAAGCTTCATCCCAAGCGTTTAACTTTGGAAGTATCTGACGTCATAGAAGATACTGCAACAACGAAAACTTTCCGTTTAGTTTCTACTGGGGGAGCGCTACCGCCTTTTCAGGCTGGCCAATATATTAACTTGTTCGTGACTATTGATGGTGTTGAAACCGCACGACCTTATGCCATTTCATCTTCGCCGTCTCAGCGTGATTATTATGATCTTACCGTAAAGCGGGTTGAAGGCGGTTTTGTCACGCCTTATCTATTGGACCAGGTTGAAGCAGGGCAGCAATTGTTGAGTACTGGCCCAATGGGAACCTTTTACCATAACCCTGTTTTTCATGGCAAAGACTTGGTCTTTTTAGCGGGTGGTTCAGGCATTGCGCCAGCCATGAGTATGTTAAAAGATGTGCTGGATCGCGACTTGCCTTACCAGTTTCATTTTATCTATGCCTCCAGTTATGTGGATGATGTGATCTTCGTTCAAGCACTGCGTGAGTTGGCAGAAAAGCATGAAAACTTCAAACTAACTGAAGTAATTTCTCGTCCGCCTGAAGGTTTTGATGGCTTATCTGGCCATCTCAATAGCGAACTCATTAAAGATCTGGTCGGCGAAGCGAAAGACAAAATGTACTATGTTTGCGGTCCCACACCTTTCAATGAATATTGCCAAGCGCAATTATGGGACTTAAATGTTGAACCACGCTTTATTCGTATTGAAGCTAATGGTCCACCAAAGCACCCTGATCAACTGGGTAATTGGCCTGCTGCTGTTTCGATGGAAGATGAAGTGACGGTGACGGTCACAGGAAAAGGCAGCTTCAAAGCAAAAGTAGGTGAGCCTTTATTGAACAGTCTTGAACGTAATGGTTACTCTGCAGAAAATGCCTGCCGCTCAGGTGAGTGCAGTTTATGTCGAGTGAAATTGGTATCGGGAGAAGTCTTTAATCCGCCGGAAGCACATTTAAGAAAGTCTGATGCCCAATTCGGTTGGATTCATTCCTGTGTGGCCTTTCCAACGGACGATATCGAAATTATTCTCTAATTTTCGATACCCTTGTTATACCGGTGCGCGGTGCGCACCGGCGGAGCTTGTTTCCTAACTAGGGTTTGGCCTTGATCATCGTGTCGGTGCGCACGGTACACCCTATGTACACAGAAACTTCCAGTGGTATTTTAAATTAGTATCCAGACATACTTGCTTGCTTATTTAGGCGCTTGAAAGGTAGCCATCGCCAGAAAGTCTTTTATACTCATGGACTCAGGGATTTTGAATTGGCCTTCTATCAGTAGGGCCGCCATGCCATGCACCATCGACCACGCACCTAGTGCCTGGGCCTTCACTAAACCTTCATCGTGATGTATTTTGGCGAAAGTTTGATGTAGAAGCTCAAAAGGACGTTTAAAGCTGACATCTAAATCATGTGTTTCGTGCTGTGAAACGCTACCGGCGAGAGAGTCCTGCTTTTTAGTGCTGGGTTCGTTTTGAAAACGACGGCCCACATTTTCAACTTGCCCTAACATCAAGCGATAAAGCTGTGGGTGATCAATGGCAAACTCTACATAGGTGACGCCATAAACAAGTATCAGTTCACTCGGATTGGTGATCGATTGACTGTTACTGATCATGCGCTCTACTAGTTCATCAAATCCTGATGCTGCAATGGATTGGAACAACTCTTTCTTGTTTTTAAAATGCGAATAAGGCGCCATATGAGAAACACCAACATCGGCGGCAATGGCCCTTAGTGATAAGGCATCAGCACCTTTTTCACTGAGTATGTTACGCGAAGCAAGTAGCAGTGCTTCCCTAAGGTCACCGTGGTGATAGGTCTTGTTGGCTGTATCGTTTGACACTCAAATTATTCCACAATTAAAACGGATCAGCATTTTATCTGAGTACGCATACTCAGAACAGTAAATGTTCGCTAAAAGTGAGCTTCTAAGCTAAATAAAGTACCTATTTGCACGATAGTGAATAAATATACTAGTAGCGCCTAAGTTAGTACCTGTTTGTTTTACGTAGTGTTCGGGGATGACGAGGGGGAATGGGTCAGAAGCTAAGACTTGAGTATTTGCTTAGCTATCTCTCCATGCTGTGCGAAAAGCATTCAGAAGAGGTTCGAGTAAGTACTGTGCGGGCGTTGACTCGCCTGTGACGATCATGACGTCAGCGGGCATACCGGGGTTTATTTTATCCTTAGGGAGCGCGCTTAAGGTAGAGCCCGGTATGATTATTCGGGCGGTGTAATAACTGTTTTGAGTTTTAGGATCTTCAAATACATCGGCTGACACAGAGTCCACTATTCCATCAAACTCTGGGAACTCATGTTGTTTGTAGGAAGAAAGTCGAATTCTGGCTTTCATGAATTGACTGACTTTATCTATATCTACAGGTCGAATTTGAGCGCCGATGACTAACTCATCTTTTGAGGGCACAATTTCCAATATGGTATCACCTGGCTGGATGACAGCACCGATGGTATACACATTTAGGCCGACTATTTTACCGTCTACAGGTGCTTTAATGTCGATACGACCAAGGACATTACTTGCTGATTGAATTCGTTTTGAAAGATCTTTAATGCTTAATTGAACTTCTACCAATTCATTGGCAGCGGCTTCACGAAATATTTGAGCGACTCTGTCTCGCTCAAATTGTAACTCGTCTAATTGCGAGTGGGAGCTGGCTAAACTGGTTTCAACCTGGACCAGCTCTCCCTTTACTTCGGATAGTTCTTTTTTCAATTCCAAAAATCTGAGTTTATTGGCATATTGCCTTTGAATTAAGCCTGCCCAAGCATCAATCTCTTCTTGCATATAGGCTATCTGATCATTCTTGGCACTAATCTCTTGTTTATAACCGAGGATTTTTTTAGATAACTGCGTCGATTGTGAATCGAGAGTAGATATCTGACTTTGTAAAGCGCTGCGACTCAGGTTGAATAATTGTTGCGCCGATTTTTTTTGTGCTTCGAGCCAAGCTTGTTCTTCCTGCCAATTTTGTTGCTTAATTTGGTTGTTTTCAGGCTCTGGTTCTTCAGAAAAAAGGATGGATGGTAAGTCATCTCTTTGAGCGATTAGCATTGCTTCGCGAACTTTCAATTCTTGACGTTGAGTCGATAGAATAGAGTGATCAGCCCCGGCAAAGGTTTCGTCTAAGGTAATAAGTACTTGGCCTTGTTTCACAACGTCGCCTTCTGTGACTAAAAGCGATTTAACCATGCCGCCTTCAAGGTGCTGAACTTGTTTTTTTTCTGAGCCGACTTTAACCACACCCTGTGCCACTACTGCACTATCTAAAGGAGTTAGCATGGCCCATAGTACAAATCCGCATACTCCAAATATGAAGAATAACAGACCAACTATTGTCGGGGCTTTGAGGCTGTCTGGTGCTTTTGGTGCATCAGTTAATTGCATCAATTACCTCTTATCTGCTTAACAGTGACTTGAGGTTTGGTTTTGATAACTTTGTTATTAGCGGCAGGCTTTGCTTTAACCACTGTCCTTCTTGGGTTTAACTCTTGCATAATTTCTGAAGCCGGGCCGAACTTCTGAATTTGTCCGTCTGCGACAAAGGCAACCTTGTCCATGCCTGAAAACAAGCTGGGTTGATGAGCGATCAGTATGACTGTACTCCCCATGTCTTTTAATCGTTTTATCGCCTCTAATAAAGCGAGGCGACCATCATTATCTAAGTTAGATGTCGGTTCGTCTAATACCACAAGGCAAGGTTTGTCATAAACTGCCCTGGCTAAACCAATACGTTGTCTTTGCCCGCCGGACAGGTTAGCGCCAGAAGGGCCGATGCGTGTTTCATAACCTTCTGGCAGGGCCAAAATTACATCATGTGCGCCAGATAATTTAGAGGCTGTAATGACACTTTCTGGGTCGCCTTCTCGAAACCGGGCTATGTTTTCTGCAACGGTACCGTCGAATAGCTCTACATCTTGTGGCAAATATCCAAAATAAGGTGAAAATTGTCTCTGTACTTCAGGGGTTAATTCCGCCCCATCTATTCTGACCGTCCCATTGATAGGTCTAATAATGCCTAGCATCAAACGGGCTAAGGTACTTTTACCTGAACCACTCGGGCCGGTTATGCCTACTGATTCGCCTGCTTCTATGGCGCACGATACACTTTTAATAATGGCTTGAGGTGCTGCGCCTTCGGCAAGGTTTGAATCTGCTAGTGAAACCACATTTTGTAAGACAACTTTGCCCTTTGGTGTAGGCAAGGGGATGGCCGGTTTTGCTCGTTCATAGTCGGCCATAAATTCTTGTAGGGAATGATACGAATCTGTGGTTTTTGTTAGGCCGCGCCAACCTTGTATGGACTGCTCGACTGGGGCAAGCGCTCGACCAATAATAATCGAGGCGGCGATCATCACACCTGCTGAGGTGATATCCTGAATAACGAGATAACCGCCCATGGCGAGTACTGAAACTTGGATGACTTGTCTAATCACTTTGGCGATTGCACCAATCAAGGCATTTCTGTCAGAAGACTGTATTAAGTATCCCATTCCGGCACTTTGATAATTTGACCAGATATTAATCAAACTGGGTAACATGCCCATACCCACGATAGCTTCTTTATTCCTGGCGCTGTGTTCGACAAATTGACTGCCTGCACCAAAGGCTTCGTTGGATTTTTGGGATGATTCTCGGGTAAAACGGTCATTCGTGATCGCCAACGAAAACAAGATTATTGCGCCTACCAAGCCAATATGGCCCAGCATAGGGTGAAGAAAATAGACCAGGCCTAAATAAAGCGGCATCCATGGCGCATCGAATAAGGCTAAGATGAAAGGCGCATTTAGAAAAGACCGTATGGCATTTACATCATGAATAGGTTTTGAAATTGTCCCTTTTGATAACACTTCCGACAAAGTGATTTTGGCCAGGTCTTGGTCAAAGCGGACGCTTATTCGATTCAATAAAAAGTTCCGAACGACCTCCATCACCAGCAGGATACTTAATAGAAAAACAGCAAGTGCCAGTAAGCCAAGTAAGGTTGAACCACTACGAGACAAGAGAACTCGGTCATATACTTGAAGCATAAACAAAGGGGAGGTCAACAGCAGCATATTGACGACGAAGCTAAAACCAAATACGCCTAGCATTGAACGTTTCGCACGGGTAAGAGCGTGTTTAACTATGTCTGTTTTGAGACTGTCTGTATTGAAATTGCCTGAAGACATTATTTACTACTTGTTAAAAACTACATATAAGAAAAGACGGGTATTCAGGGCTTACCTGAGTACCAGTTCTTCTATCTCTTGAATGGAAAGACTCTATTACTTAAGCGAGTCAAATACCATTGCTCTGCTATAAACAATTGTTAAATCAACAGTATGAGATCTTTTCACGACATCTTTACTCGTTCGTAACGATATGAAAAGGTCTCAGCATAAAGCAAGTGTTTACATGAAGTCATTGTCGATTGGCGGCTCTTCAATAACTTCAATGGCTGCTTCAGTCTTATTGACTGCAGCCTTCGTGACTGTTGTTGCCCCTAAAATTGTTAAATGAACCTGAGCGGTATCGACTCCACCATTACCGTCCTCAACGCTATATTCGAACCACTCATCAGCTGTTTCACCATCATTCAATGCATCGAACTGAGCATTCGGATCGTAAGTAATCGTACCATCGCCATTGTCGATGACTGTTCCTTGTAAGCCTGTGGTATCAATACTGGAAATTGTCAAAGATTGACCGTCAATATCTGAATCATTACTCAATACATCAAGGGTAATGGCCGTCGACTCATCCGTTGAGGCGCTGTCATCTGTTGCAACAGGGTTATCATTCACACCGTTAACGGTGACGGAAACTTTGGCGGTAGCAAAGCCACCTTCACCGTCTGTCACGGTATAATCAATTTCTGTGATGATACTATCGCCAGGGGCGACCGCTTCGAAACCCGTACTGGCATCAAAGTTGGCTGTACCATCGCTATAGACGATAAAGGTTCCACCATTGGTACCCGTGAGTGTGATACTGCCATTCACCAAGACCTGGCCGTTTACCTCTGCGAGGGATAACGCCTCGCCTTCGGGGTCGTAATCATTCTCCATTAAACGGTCATCTTCTATCACCCAACTACCGATTGTGAATAGATTCGCTATATCAGCATGACTACCTGCGTTAACCGTAAATAAATCATCTTGTGCAACGGGGGCATTGTTAGTACCCGCAACCTCTACTGATACCGTTGTTGTTGAGGTCTCGCCGTTGAAGCCGGAAACGCTATAACTTACTGAAGTTGTCGCTGTTTGCCCTTCGTCCAAGTGAGCAAACTCACTATTGCTGTCGAAGGTTGCGCTACCATCGGCGTTTATGGTGAATAAACCACCGCTGGAACCTGTGATCGCTATGCCAACATTAGCTGCATTCCCATCGACGGCACTGATAGTGAGTACATCGCCATCGACCAGTGCTACATCGTTCGTCAACACATCCAGAGTAATGACGTCAGTGTTATCATCAATAGAGAGATTATCAGCTTGTGCCTGGACTGCATCATTGTCGAAACCATTCACTGTCACTTGAACGTTTGCGGTATCAACGCCACCTTGTCCATCGCTCACTGTGTAGGTGATTTCTGTCAGAGCCGTTTCTCCGCTGGCTAAGGCAGCAAAATCGGTGCTGGCATCAAAGTTAACTGTACCATCGCTACTCACGATAAAAGTTCCGCCATTGCTGCCCGTGAGTGTGATGCTGCCATTCACCAAGGCTTGATTATTTACTTCTGCGATAGTCAGCGTCGCGTTTTCCGGGTCGCTATCGTTCACTAGCAAGCGATCATCATCTATAAATCCAGCTATTTCGACCAGGTTAGCGATATCGTAATGATTGCCCGCATTGACGGTGTATGTGTCATCTTGGGCAATAGGATCGTCGTTTATGCTGCCTTCAGCTAGAACTGTCACATTAAGGCTGGCTGTGCTTGAGCCTCCATTGCCGTCACTCACTACATAGTTAATGGTGTCAGTGCCTAAATAATTGACATTCGGATTATAGGTTAAGGAGCCATCTGCATTAATTGTAATTGATCCATTCGAGGCATTTGCTGAACTTACGATTAAGCTATCACCATCGGGATCACTATCATTAGCTAAGACATCAATTGTCAGGGCGGTACCTTCCTCTATGCTGATCGCATCTTCAGAGCCAAGAAGCGGCAATCTATTAATGGTGACACTAGCATTGGATGTTTCGCCATTTCCGTCTGTGATTTCATAATTGATAACATCTAAGCCAGTGGTTTCCGAATTAGGTGTATAACTCAAGGTACCGTCGCCATTGATTATGACACCTCCATTTGTCGCATCGGCACTGGTTATACTGAGCGTATCACCATCTACATCAATATCGTTGGCGAGTACATCTAGTGTACTTGTTATCGTGCTATCAACATGAATCAAATCGTTCACGGCAACAGGCGCGTCATTAACCGCGCTGACAGTCACTGTTACGGTGCTCGTTGCTGTCGCCCCGCCATCCGTAATTTCATAGTTAATCGTGTCGGTACCACTGAAGTCAGTATTAGGTGTGTAATTTAAGGTGCCGTCAGGATTGATCGTGACAACGCCATTGCTAGCTTCGGCACTGACAAGAGTCAGTGTATTACCATTAAGGTCTGAATCATTCTCTAATACATCAATGACAACACTCATTTCTTCAATCGTTGTTGCGACATCTGTATTGGCTTCCGGTGCATCATTGAAACCATTCACAGTTACAGTGAATGTCGCAGTATCGAAACCACCCTCACCGTCTGAAATGGTATAGTTAACCTCCGTCGTGACATTTTCACCTGGTGGTATTGACTCAAAACCATTGCTGGCATCAAAG
>Ga0209290_1000451_pt1 | contig 30130 bp, 23 predicted proteins | sample EN1Hudsemesocosm_2_FD_184632 | JGI IMG/M metagenome (GOLD analysis project Ga0209290, IMG submission 184632) | Methane-oxidizing microbial communities from mesocosms in the Hudson Canyon - EN10B Hudson Canyon (SPAdes) (version 2) | ecosystem: Environmental > Aquatic > Marine > Cold seeps... | reverse complement strand
GTCAGTTGCTTGGCAATTGGGAACGCCAGTAATGCCATTACTCTATAAACTTCAATTTCAAATAGGCGCTGTAATAAGCGGCCTGCTTGTCCTGGCTTCAATTCAGAATCTAAAATTAAAAAACGACTAAAACCATCAGCATGTATTTTAAAGTCAGTATATGCACGTGCAGCTCCACCTGTGACTTCAGCACCCACGATACAGTTCCCCGAAAAGAGTTTTGAAATAGATTTGATGTCTGGTACTGATGGAGTGTCAGCGTTAATAATTGAGGCATGCGCAGCAACAATTGTTTTTCCTGGTAACTGACTTAGCCAATCAATAGGGACTTGTTCTAAAGCTACTTTTGAAAAAGGAGTTTCGGTATTATTTTGATCGTAAAAAGAATAGGCGCTAAACTCTGCGTGCTGTTCCCAGCTTATCTTGAATGAATCTAATGTGGCACGAAAATGTGCGGCATCTTCTTTTGGTCCAGGAACGCCATATCTATCACATAGTTTTGTCAGATGAATGCGTTCAAGGTTTCTTTCTTCACTGCTGAGTGATAAAGCAATAAATGAACTTGTTACAGGGAGTTTTAATGTAATGGGAGAACGGGCATGAACTTCATTATGTAAACTGAAGCGTTCATCATGGTTTTCTGGGATTGGAAATAAAATTGTCACAAGAGAGCTGTGTTTTGTTGTAATGTGTAGCGAAGCTGTCTATAGACTAGAGTTTTGTTGCCAGTCATAATAAACAGCTGTTTTTTGTAAAAAATAAATACGTCCTTGTACTCTTTACAAATTAAGATTCTTCTAAAGTGTTTTTATCCATTGCTGAATAAGCAGGGCAAACACGAGTATAGCCAGTGGCTATTAGGACTAAGCCAGCAAGAAGAAGAAGGATTTTTGCAGTGAATAATGAAACGAATAATAGGATTGAGCCTGAAATTAGGCGCATTTTTTTGTCTTTGTCACCGACATTAATTTCACGATTAATTAAACGTTTATAATCAAAACTCATTGTATCCACCTCTTTTTTTAATGATGCCCATAATGGGGTCTGTTCAACTCACCCAATATACAGAGCTTGCAAAAATGTGCAAGTGATAAACAATGCAAAAACAAAACTCTTTAATTGATTCTTTAAATGATGCTCAGCGTTTAGCTGTATCTGCTCCTAGTAAGCCTATGTTGATATTAGCAGGGGCGGGTAGTGGTAAAACACGTGTGTTAGTGCATAGGATAGGCTGGCAAGTACAAGTAGAAGGGCTGTCTATTCATAATATTTTAGCTGTGACCTTTACTAATAAAGCCGCAAAAGAAATGCGTGGGCGTGTTGAGGATTTGTTGAATATTTCTGCTCATTCAATGTGGATAGGTACATTTCATGGTATCGCTCACAGATTATTAAGGCGGCATGCCAAGCAAGCCAAATTACCTGAAACTTTTCAAGTAATGGATTCTGATGATCAGCTTAGAATTATCAAGCGATTAGTCAAAAGTTTAAATATAGATGATACCAAATGGCCACCTAAGCAAATGATGTGGTTTATTAATGCGCAAAAGGATGAAGGTATTCGTGCTCGACATATGCCGGAACCTAATGATATTTTTCTGCGGACTCAGTTGCAGATTTATAAAGCTTATGAAGAAATTTGTGATCGTTCTGGGCTAGTTGATTTTGCTGAACTATTGCTCAGGGCACATGAATTATTGCGTGATAATGAAGATGTTTTAGAATTTTATCAAGATAGATTTAAGCAAGTTCATGTTGATGAATTTCAAGATACTAATACTATTCAATATGCTTGGTTACGATTATTAACCGAAGGACGAGATAATTTATTTGTAGTGGGAGATGATGATCAATCTATTTATGGGTGGCGCGGGGCCAAAATAGAAAATTTATATAATTTTCAATCTCACTACCCTAATCATCAAGTAATTAAGCTGGAACAAAATTACCGTTCAACAGGGAATATTCTTAAATCAGCCAATGCTTTGATTTCAAGAAATGAAGAGCGTATGGGGAAAGAATTATGGACTGATTCTGGTGAAGGTGAGTTAATTTCTGAGTACACCGCATTTAATGAGCAAGATGAAGCCTATTTTGTGGTTGAGAAAATCAGGAAATGGGTCAATGATGGTGGTTCACGCAACGATGTGGCTATTTTATATCGTTCCAATGCTCAATCAAGACAGTTTGAAGAAAAATTAATGACCACGGGGACTCCTTATAGAGTTTACGGCGGTTTACGGTTCTTTGAGCGAATGGAAATTAAAAATGCCTTAGCCTATTTACGCATTATGTCGAATCATAATGATGACGCGTCTTTTGAGCGAGTCATAAATACGCCGACCCGAGGGATTGGCGCCAAGTTAATTGAAGACATTCGTTTTTTAGCCAGAACTAATGAAATACCTTTATGGAAAGCCGCTGTTGAACTGCTGAATCAGGGGCGACTTACTGCACGTGCATCTAATGCTTTAAAAGGCTTTTTAGATTTAATTGTAGGTTTAGGAAAAGAAGCGGAAGAAAAAGAGTTATTTGATAAAGTTAAGTTAATTGTAGAAAAAAGTGGACTAGTTGAAGCTTATAAAAAGGAAAAAGGAGAAAAAGGTGAAACCAGAATAGAAAACCTGGAAGAGCTCGCAAATGCTGCACGGTTATTTGATTTTGATGAAGATAATGAAGAAAACTTAAATGAACTTGATATGTTTTTGGCTCATGCCGCATTAGAATCTGGCGATATGCAAGGTGATGATTATGAGGATTGTGTGCAGTTAATGACATTGCATTCAGCAAAGGGCTTGGAGTTTAAATTAGTTTTTATGGTGGGGTTGGAAGAGGGCTTATTTCCATCACAACAATCGACAGATGATATTGCTCGCTTAGAAGAAGAGCGAAGACTTTGTTATGTCGGCATAACTAGAGCCATGGAGCAATTGTTTATTACGCATGCTGAATCTAGACGTCTTTATGGTAAAGAAACGTATCCTAGACCTTCACGGTTTTTAAAGGAAATTCCCGCTGAATGTATTCAAGAAATTAGAATCCGAGCCAATGTTAGTCGTCCTGTTACAGCCGTTAAGAAGAAGCAGTCATCAATTCAGCAAGTAGGGACTTATAAAATGGGGCAAAGAGTTCGTCATATAAAATTTGGGGAAGGCGTGGTCTTACAAATGGAAGGCGAAGGTGCACAGGAAAGAGTACAGATTAATTTCCAGGGTGTTGGGTTAAAGTGGTTGATGTTGTCTTATGCAAAATTGAATGTTTTGTAATAGGGAGAAGTATGTAGATAAAGTGTCAAAAATAACACATGAAGTGGCATGTTTTTTTTGTGAGGAATTATAAATACATAATTTTGTAAATTTTTCGTCAATAAATTATACAAATAATAAAATTAAGTAATGAGGGGGTTTCTATATGTATGAATATAAACCAAAAATAAAATTTGGTTTATGAGTTGCTAGTTAATACTTTGATTCATTATAAAAATAATAATATAAAGCACGACAAGTAAGTGCTTAGAATTTTGGAATAAAGTATGCAAAAGAAAGTTCTTTTTTTATTGTTTGATAATTTGCTTGTTGTCTTAGCTTATTACTTCGCCGCACATCTTTCTGTCAGTTTTTTGTCTGCCCCGCCAAGTTATGCCACGGCAATTTGGCCTCCAACAGGGATTTCTTTAGCTGCTGTACTACTAAAGGGTTACCGTGTTCTTCCAGCTATTTTTATAGCAGATTTAATTATAGCTGTTGAGTTAGTTGGCTTTGCTGATTTTGTTGCGATAACATTTTCTTTAATCGTTGGTTTTCAGGCAATGATCTCTGCCTGGATAGGAGCAAGTTTAATTAATCGGTTTCTTGGGGTTGGTAACTTGCTTATAGATAATAAGTCTATCATTTTGTTCTTTTTATTAGGAGGCTTCGTTAGCCTGATCATTCCGACTGCATTTTTAGTGAGTGTGGAATATTGGCTGGGGATGGTAAAACAAAGTGAGATTTTCTCAGTGTTTACTACGTGGTGGCTAGGAGGATTAATAGGCACTATTATTTTTGCTCCGATTACCTTGATTATTTTTGGAGGTAAGGCGCAGCGAACAAGAATTGTCTCTATTGTTATTCCCTTAAGTATTATTTTTACCATATTGGTTTGGCTTTTTTCTTATATAAAAGAGCATGAGCAAACACGCCTAGATGATATTTTTTATGTTCAGTCACAAATTCTGCATAAGGAAACGGTCAATACGATAGAAAGCCTTCGGCACGAGCTACAGGAGATGCGTGTTTTTGTTGAGTTAACAGGTACGATAAATCAACAAAAATTTTCTGATTTTAGTCAATATGTTTTGACTCATAACTTGGATATTAAAGCTTTATCTTGGGTATCTCGAGTAACTGATGAAAAAAGAAACCAGAATACTTTGTCATAAAATTTATAGAATCATTAGGCAGTTATCAAGCGTTAATTGGAATGGATTTTGTATCAAGACAGATGATGACGAAAGCTACGGGGCGATCAGAGATAAGAAAGAATGCTGAGCTATTAATAGTGACAACGGTGTACATTGACGGGGTCGCTCAGAAGTTGACAGTCTTAATTATGCCTGTATTTGAGCATTCTGAATTGGGGGAAAAAAACGAGATAAAAGGCTATGTTGCTTTGATGTTGCCTTTTCAGAGTGTGTTAAATAATGCTATTAAACGAGCAGAAAAACAGAAGATTGATCTTGATATTACTGGGTTTAGTGGCAGCGCTTATAAGGCTGAGGTGTTTTTAGAAGAAAATAGCGAAAAGGTTCAGTTTTTTCATACAATTAAGCACTTTGGGTATGAATTAAAATTCAAATATTTTCCTAGCGATGATTTCGTTCTTAGTCATGGAACCCTTTCCATCAGCTGGGTCTTTATGCTGGGCTTGGGTGTTACAGGGCTACTTGGGTTCACATTATTATCCATTACAGGACAAACAGCTCAGACAAAAAAAATAGTTGATAAAAAAACGCAAGAGTTATATTCAAAGCAACAGCTTCTACGTACAGTGCTTGATAGTATACAAGAAGGTATTGTTGCATGTGATGAAAAAGGAAGTTTAACTGTTTTTAATCATGCTGCTGAAAAAATTTGTGGGAAAGATTTGTTTGAGTGTGGCAATGAATCTTGGGAAAAAGATTTTATAATGAAAGATTTACAAGGAATTTCATTGTTAGAAAATGGAGAAAATCCTCTAGTTAAATTGTTGGCTATTAAGAAGGTAAGGGATTTTGAATTCTCATTAATGTCTAGAAACAATCCTAATAAAATTTTAAAAGTAAATAGTACTCAAATCTCAAATGAGTCTGGGCAGCTTGAAGGTTTTGTTGCCTCATTTCAAAATATTACTCGACAAAAGCAAACACTTGATGAACTTAAAAAATTAAGCTGGGCGGTAGAATATAGTCCAGCAAGTATTTTGATTACAGACCGCAATGGAAGTATTGAGTATGTAAACAGTAAATTTGTAGATATGACGGGTTATAGCATGTCGGAGGTGAGAGGTAAGAATCCTTCGTATTTAAGTTCGGGGAAAACAGATAAACAAAAATACAATGAGCTTTGGCAAACTATTATTTCTGGTCAAGAGTGGCAGGGTGAGTTTTTAAATAAAAAGAAAAATGGGCATTATTACTGGTCAAAACAATTAATTGCTCCGATAGTTGATGAGCAGGAGAAAATAACGCATTTTGTTGCGATACAGCAAGATGTTACAGAAGAGAAAAAGATAGAGAAAATACTTTCACATCAGGCGACTCATGATGCATTAACGGGACTGCTTAATCGTAGAGAATGTGAGAAGCGATTAGATAGAATTATTCAGACAGCCAAAATACAGAAATCAAAACATGTTTTTTGCTTTTTAGACCTGGATGAATTCAAGATTGTAAATGATAGTTGTGGACATAAAGCTGGGGATTATTTGTTATTGGAAGTGTGTGATTTGTTTAAGCTGAAGTTAAGACAAAGAGATTCTTTGATCAGGTTAGGGGGAGATGAGTTTGGTATTTTGATGGAGCATTGTTCCCTAGATCAGGCGTTCCTATTAGCTAAAACAATTTGTCAATCCCTTGCGGAATATGAATTTATTTGGGAAGGACAGCAATTTAAGATTGGAGTTAGTATTGGGTTGGCTGAGGTTAATGAATATACGCGTAGTTATACAGAAATTGTTAGCCAGGCTGATGATGCGTGTTATGTGGCAAAAAAAGCGGGTAGAGGGCGAGTGAGTGTGTATTGATATGGTCTCCATTGCTCTGCAGAGTTAAAGTTAAAGAGATACTTGATTACCCATCAGCTTCCGCGATCTTGAGTGTGTTAAAAATAAACTAGTTTCTTGTAGGAGCGTCCGCCCTCGGCGCGAATAAAAAAGGCTCTTTACTTTTTGCAATTAAAACAATCGCGCCGAGGGCGGACGCTCCTACAAATAAGGGTATTTATTTTTCAAGTACTTATAAATAAAAATTATTTATTGTAACTGGCGGAAACTCGTGGGTAATCAGGAAGAGATAAGAGTTGAGTTCATATAGTAAGCTCTGAAAAAGAATTGTTATCGTTCCAAAAGTTTTCGCATGTAGCTCCTTCTCCCTAAAGCCTGGGATGAGGGTGAAATAGACTGCCAGAACTTTTGGAACGATTAATAGTACTTATATATCAAGTGTCTTTATTGTAATTTGGTCTGATAGGCTTGCTAATTCATGGGGATGAAATAATTGTGTCCCAGCTTGTGTGGCTGTTCCTGCTCCACAGGCAACGGCAAACTTTAATGCCTGTTCAGGTGTCTGGTTTTGAGAAAATGCATAAGCTAATCCAGCAACCATCGAGTCTCCTGCTCCGACGGTCGAGTCAACTTTAATGGCTGGAGAATTGCAGTAATAACTATTTGTAGGGCCTGTAAGAATGGCCCCTTTTTCTGCCAAGGAGACGCAAATATATTGGGTGCCTTGGTCTGATATTGCTCGCGCTTCAGTCGCAACTTGTTCAATAGTTGTTAAGGTTTTTTTTGTTAGTATTTCAAGTTCATGCTGATTGGGTTTAATCAGGAATGGCTTACTTAGTAGTGCTTGTTTCATCACATTGACAGGTGCATCAATAATACAGCGTCCGCCTTGTTGTTGTAAGGCAAGGTTGATAGTTTTATAAGTACTATCAGGAATACCTGGAGGAAGTGACCCTGTCAAAATGCCAATGCCTTGTTGGCACAGCGTTAAAAATTGACCAATGATCTTATCTAATTGCTTGGGCGTAATGGATGGGCCGACCGCATTAATTTCATATTGATACTGAGGTGATTGTTGTATCAATGTGGTATTAATACGTGTTTCACCTTCCACTTGTAGGGTGGTTACATTAGTAAGCTCTTGTTCTAGCATGGTGTGAAGAAATTCACCCATTTTTCCAGCGGTAATACAGCAGGTATAAGAGTTGGCTTTTAATTTTTCCAGTGCGCGGCCCACATTAATGCCTGTGCCGCCAGGGTCATAATGACTGGATGTGGCGCGAGTTTTCTGATCGTGTTGTAAATCGTTTATTTCGTAGGTTAGGTCTATAGCAGGGTTGAGCGATAAACTAACGATGGGAAGGAGTGGGGAAGAAATCATAGTTTAAATGGGGCGCAGTGCTTTAGCCTGCATATTTCGACAAAGAAAGCAGGCTAAAGCACTGCGCCCCAATAACCATATTGGTTGATATTTTATGCTCAGGATGTTTTCTGAGCATAAAATATAACAAACTTAAGGTGTTAAGCCTTCACCTAAAGTAACCACTTTAAGTGCGTTCGTTCCACCTTCAGTACCCGTGAGGTCACCTTTAGTGATAATAAATGTATCGCCTTGCTTAGCACAGCCACGTACTTTTAATTTAGCAAGAATTCCAGCATTTACATCAGCATGATCCATAGACTCATGAGTATAGTAAACAGGGAATACACCACGATAAATGGTGACTTTACCTAATGTTTTTTTATGGCTACTAAAAGCATAAATAGGTAAGCCCGAGCTAATTCTAGACATCCATAAAGCAGTAGAGCCAGATTCAGTTAAAGTCGCAATGCCTGTTACATTTGAATGGTTAGCCAAATACATAGCTGACATGGCAATCGCTTCATCAGTACGTGAGAACTGCTTATCCATACGGTGTGCAGATTTGCGTACGCTGGCTTGCTGTTCAGTGGTTAGACAGATTTCAGCCATTGCTTTAACAGCTTGTACTGGGTAGTTGCCAGAAGCTGTTTCAGCAGAAAGCATTACTGCATCTGTACCATCATGAACCGCATTGGCAATATCAAATACTTCAGCACGAGTAGGAATCGGGTTTTCGATCATTGATTCCATCATTTGTGTTGCAGTAATAACCGCACGATTAAGGTCTCTAGAGCGAGAAATTAAACGTTTTTGTACAGCTGGTAAGTTAGCATCACCAATTTCAACACCTAAATCACCACGAGCAACCATCACTACGTCTGATGCAAGAATGATTTCATCCATTGCTTCAATCGCTTCAGCACGTTCAACTTTAGAAACGATACCTGCATAACAACCTTCAGCTTCTAATAAACGTCTTGCTTCATGTAAATCTTCAGCACAACGAGGGAAAGAAACGGCAACAAAGTCAGCACCAATAATGCCGATTGTTTTGATGTCTTCTTTATCTTTCTCTGTTAACGCAGCAGCAGATAAACCGCCGCCTTGTAAGTTAATGCCTTTATTGTTAGATAAATAACCACCAACATGAACAGTACATTCAATGCGTTTGCCATCAGTAGAAACAACATCAAGAACAATGCGGCCATCATCTAATAATAAGCGACTACCTTTCTTAACTTCTTTAGCAAGAGGTTCGTAGATAATGCCGACTTCTTTATTAGTGCCGGCATCAGCGCCAAGATTAATATCTAAAGCAAAGGCTTGACCTTCATCTAACCAGACTTTTGTGTCTTTAAATTTAGCGGTACGAATTTTTGGACCTTGTAAGTCACAAAGAATACCGACTAAACGACCTGTCTTCTTGCTTAATGCACGAACAGCAGCAGCTCTATCAATATGATCTTGAGCAACACCGTGAGAGAAGTTCATTCGGACAACATCAATGCCCGCTTCGAATAAGGCTTCCAATACGCCCGGCTTATCAGAAGCCGGGCCTAGAGTTGCCAGAATTTTAGTTCTTCTTAGCATGAGTTTCCGTTATTTAGCGTTCATTAATGCAACTGTAGTATCTAACATACGGTTAGAAAAGCCCCATTCGTTATCGTACCAAGATAGAACTTTAACTAAACGACCATTTACTTTAGTTAGAGATTTATCGTAAGTAGATGAAGCAGGATCATGGTTGAAATCAATAGACACTAAAGGAAGTGTGTTGATGTTCAAAATGCCTTTTAAATGACCTTCAGAAGCAGTAGTTAAAATTTCGTTAACTTCATCAACTGTAGTATCACGGCTTGCTGTGAATGTTAAATCAACAACAGATACGTTGATTGTTGGTACGCGCATTGCGAAACCATCTAATTTACCAACTAAATCTGGAAGTACTAAGCCAACAGCTGCTGCAGCACCCGTTTTTGTAGGAATCATTGATTGTGTAGCAGAACGAGCACGTAATAAATCTGGGTGGTATACGTCAGTTAATACTTGGTCGTTTGTGTAAGCGTGAATAGTTGTCATTAATCCTTGTTCAACACCGATAGCATCTTTTAAAGGTTGGATTAATGGTGCTAAACAGTTAGTGGTACAAGAAGCGTTTGAAATAACTGTATCAGATGCTTTCAAAGTTTTGTGGTTAACACCGTAAACGATAGTTGCATCAACATCTGCGCCACCTGGAGCAGAGATAACTACTTTTTTAGCGCCTGCAGCAATATGAGCTGAAGCTTTGTCTTTGCTAGCAAAGAAACCAGTACACTCATGAACAACATCAATACCTAGGTCGCCCCAAGGTAGTTTTGAAGGATCTCTTTCTGCGAAAACTTTGATTACGTCGCCGTTAACAACTAGGTTGCCGTCTTTAACGCTAACTTCACCAGGAAATTTACCATGAGCAGTATCATATTGAGTTAGGTGAGCATTTGTTTCTGCATTACCTAAGTCATTAATAGCAACGATTTGGATTTCACCAGTACGATTTGATTCATACAATGCACGAAGAACATTACGTCCGATACGACCATAACCATTGATTGCAACTTTAATTGCCATGTTTTATATCTCCTAAGTAGAGGGTTTAGATTTCGAAAATCCTTTAATTATAACAAAATATCTTAACCTAAGCTTGTTAATGTTTTTAAATGAGGCGTAGATCAAAGTATTTGCTATTGACAGTTAATATGACATAGGATTGTGACAATTAATAAACACTGGATGATTTTTTATGAAAAGGCGTGATTTTATACAAAAAGCTGGCGTAGGGTCGCTAGCAGCAGGCGCATTAGTTACACCTAATATTACAAATGCAGGTGCTCAATTTAAATGGAAAATGGTTACGGCCTGGCCTAAAAATTTCCCAGGCTTAGGTACCAATGCCAATTTGTTAGCCAAAATGATCACTGAAATGAGTGGTGGGCGAATAAAAGTTAAAGTTTATGGGGCTAAAGAGTTAGTCCCCGCTTTTGAAGTGTTTGATGCGGTATCTAGTGGTACGGCAGAAATGGGGCATTCTGGGGCTTATTATTGGAAAGGAAAAGCGGCAGCAACCCAGTTTTTTTCAGCAGTGCCTTTTGGTTTAACCGCACAAGAAATGAATGCCTGGCTTTATTATGGCGGTGGTATGGAATTATGGCGTGAGCTTTATAAACCTTTTGGAATCATTCCTGCTGCAACGGGTAATTCTGGTGTGCAAATGGCGGGATGGTTTAATCGAGAAATAAAAACCATTGCTGATTTAAAAGGTCTAAAAATGCGTATCCCTGGTTTGGGTGGAGAAGTGCTTAGACGAGCAGGGGGTACCACGGTTAATATGCCTGGAGGGGAGTTATTTACTTCGTTACAGTCTGGAGCATTGGACGCAACTGAATGGGTCGGGCCATATAATGATTTAGCTTTTGGTTTTCATAAAGTGGCTAAGTATTACTATTATCCTGGGTGGCATGAGCCTGGTTCAACTATGGAAGCTTTAATTAATGAAAAGGCTTTTAATGCTTTGCCAGAAGATTTGCAGACAATTGTATTAACGGCCTGTAAAGCAGCCAATATGGATATGATTTCTGAATATACAGCGCGAAATAATCAAGCTTTAGATACATTAATTAACAAGCATAAAGTGAAGGTATTACCTTTACCTGATGATGTTTTAAAAACTTTAAAGAAACTGTCGGATGAAGTGGTGCTTGAGTTGGCTGCTAAGGATGCTATGTCTAAAAAGATTTACGATTCTGTTAGTCAATTTAGAAGTCAGGTAACAAAGTGGGGAAGTATTTCTGAGCAGGCTTTTTTAAGAGCACGGTCACTGTAGATTATGGTGAAGTATTTGAGGTCAGTGAAATTGAATTGAGTTGTTGGTGGTTGCTTGCTATTTTAATGCATTCAAACATTAAACTATCCATTTCCTGATCTTCTTTACTCTGAAATTGTAGGCCAAGTTCTGAGTTGTTAGTTATATGTTTTAAAACGCCATGAATAGTAATTGGAATGCCTGATTCTGGCATTGTAAGTTTGATTAATATTTTACTATTTCCCATATCTTCACTTATTGGGGTGGTGAGTCTTATTTTTATTCCAGTGTAACTTAGGTTAATAACGGTACCTTCCAGGGCGACCTTTTGATCCAATGATTCGGAAGATAGAATTATGTCTGCTGTTAGGCCTGCTAACTCAAATCTTGTGTATTTACGGTTATCTGCATTCACGCGATGCCTCCAATACTGATGTTTTTTAAAAGTATAGAGGAAGTTTTTGAGAAAGGTAAAGAAATTTAATTATTTGAATGCGTATCATTAAGTACATCATCCCAATAAAAGAAAATTTCAAATGACTGTGTAATTGTTTATTAGCGGTTTAATCTATCCTCGATTCTTTTTTTATACTTAAGGTAATGAATGGTTTGCAGTTGAGTTTCTGTATCTGAATTTGATTGAGGAAGTGGTATTTCAATATCTGATATATAGATAGGGTAGGGTTCATTACTCGTTCTGAAATCATGAATATAATTAGCAGCGTTATTAAAAAACTGCTTGCCACAACTCTTAGAATTAAATTCAGTATCATTGCAGTAAATAAAATAACTGCTAGGTGATGTATCTTCAACAACCACACGAATAAAAAGGTCTGAGTAATTGGGTAACATATCCCAGTTTTCGGCTTGTACGGAGAAATCAGATGGCGAGTTCTTTGTGATTCTATAAAGCTTTTGCTGAACAGGGGTTTGTTGGAAGGTGTGCTCTGATATTGATTCAAAGAAGGTGAGGTAATTGCTTAATATCTGATTTGCGTTTGAGTTGTGATGTTGCTGTATAAATAATGAGCCTTTTTCATCAATAATAAAAAGACCAATACTGTCATTTTTAACCAGATAAAAGACCTGAATGGTTTGGGGCTGGTTTAAACTATATAAAGCAGGGATTAGTGGGGTGTTAAATGTCTGATCATCAAAAAAAACGTGACCAAACTCTTCTCTTGGTTTTGCTAACTCATGCAGTAATTGCTCTTCTGATTCAATCACCCAGTGGCGTAGTTGCTTGTTATTTGTTTGAAATAGATAGCTTGCATTTTCAGCTGGCAAAAAGTAACGGTAATTCATTGTTATCTTCTGCGTACCAAAGAGATCAATTAATTTTTCAATGATAGTCTTGCTACGATAAATAATGCTATTAGCCCGTGTGGGAGTAAAGCAGATAGTTTTGACTGTGTCCGTTGAGAAGGATTGCTGACTGCTAATGAATATTTGATTTATACAGTTAAAAAAGCCATCAATCCCAAAATACTGATAAGTTGTGACTTCCCCCCAGCTAGAAATGGATATGCGGGCAATGCTATGGATAAAGCAAATTCGGTCTTTTCCATAGCTTAGTGGGTCGGAGCGTTCACTGAGTATCATCATGCCATCTTCTCGTTCAGATAGATGCGATAAGCCAAGATTTATAATATTTAATGAAGCAATGATTTTGTCTGGTTTATTATAAATATTAAGCGAAGATGTATGGCTGCTTAGGTTTTTTGATATAAATAGTAACAGCTGGGCTAAAACTTGATGTAATTCCGTTCTTTGCATGGACAGAGACTCTGAAATAAAATGCAAGTTTAGGTGTTTATTATATAAACCATTAACAACGAGCCACACGAGTAATTCCACTAGGCTTGCCTGTTGTTTTATAATTTCATGAGATGCGGTTTTTTTAGGGTCAAACTGACCTGAATATAAAGACCATATTGAATTGGAATCAACGACGGATTCTACAATAGACAGTTCATCTTCTTGGGTATGGACGGCCGAGCGAGTGGTGATAATCTCAACTTTTCCAGGTTTTCTTTCCAGAAATATATGTAGCTTTCGACTAAGGAGTCTTAAGTCCTGGTTTTCTCGATAATTATAATCAATATATTTACCCGCTAATTTTAAAATCATTCTCAGGCTATGTTTTAGTTGAGTTCTAACAACAATATGTTCTTGATTGGCCTTTCTTATATCCCAAAATTTTTGCTTGTGGAATGATGATAATAAATCCTCGCGCCATTGCCATTGTGTCGCAATAGATTGCATGTACTCCTCTCTAAAAGTACGTGCTTTATAATCAAGAGAAGCACTTGTTGGTCCCATTATTTTTAAAAAAAAGCATTGCCTGCCAAGCTCGAGTCTTTGTGTTGATTTAATTTTTCGTAAATATTCTTCAACTTTTACATAAATCAGTAAATAGGGGTCTAACGCATCTATGTTAATAGAACCTTGGTAAATAGCCTTTTTCAAATCAAAACAAAGCCATTGAGGGGATGGGTATTCGCTGGCATAACTTTCCATTAAAAAAAGTTTTAATAAGGCTTTATGAGGTGAATTCAGAGATTTATAAATATGCCAGAGAGTGGCACTAATAAATTCTTCAGCAGGAATAGTTGAAAGCCCTCCAAAGTCTAGCAATTCACTTTCTGAGACAAAGCGATTATCAATAAGATGTTGTAGATAGTTTGAATAATTGTATTCTTGATGAGGAGGGACTAACCACCAGGCAGGGATGCGCCCTGCAATAAAAATAGCCGTGCGATAAAACTCTTCTAATAGTAAATAATGTTGAGTATTTCCACTGCTTTCAGAAGAAATAGGGATGTTTTTTCCTTTGCGAAAGGATTCGCTATTGACTAAAAAAAAGTGGACTTCAAGACCAAGGGAGTCTGCCCATACCTCTATTGCAGAGGCTTTTTCTTGGAGATCATCAATTTGTATCTGAGAAAGGTTAGGGTGGTGACATAACCAGATATCCATATCGCTAGATTTGGAAAAGGCAATACTACCAACACTTCCCATTAAAAAAACACCTTGGATAGGGTAATTTAGTAACGCTTTTTTTTTGTAACTAAAACCTTTTGAAAATTGTTTTGCTGCATGTATTGCTGCTTTATTCGGGGCGTAATCAGGAATACCTATAGGTGTTTCTGATGAAGTAAATCCTGGTAATAAAGGATGGTTTTGGTGAAAAAGTAGAGGCAGAATATCTAAAAATACTTGCTGGCGCGCTTGGAAAAAACCTTGAACACGTTGTAGGCGCAATTGATTAAGGTTTTTAAAGCGCTTGGCAATACTGTGAAGATCTTTTTTACTGATATCTTCACCTGGAGAGCCTAGGGTAATAGGGGGGTATTTAATTGTATCAGTCACTCAAATGCTCAATTTTTAGGTTTTAACCCTAGGAGCCTGTCCGAGAATAGAAACCGTAGCGAGAGAAAGCCATTTTGAGTCAGGTTTTTCGTTCATTTGAGGCGAATAATGGGTTATTTAACGAAAATGAACGGAAAATCTGGCCAAAATGGCTTTTTCGCAGTAGGTTTTTCTATTCTCGGACAGGCTCCTAGACTACTTTAGCAGGGGAATGTACTAATTATAGATTAGGCTGAGTTAAATTGTGGAAGGCTAAGGTGATGAAGTTGGCAGAGTTATCATTAAAACACTGAAAACGGCTTAAGCTAGCATGATCAAGTTGAAGGTTGAAAATTTTATGGATTGGTAATTCAAGAAAAAGATTAAATAAGCACCTAATAACGCCAGCATGGCTTATCACCAGAATATGTTTTCCTGCATGTTCTTTTAATAAATATTCCCAGGCAAGGTTTATGCGATTAAGAAAAATACTGAAATCTTCTGCATTATTGGGCGTGTTATTTAGAGGATCTTGATAAAACCGCATTAATTCATTTGAATTAATTTGATCTGCCATTTTACCTTCCCAATCACCAAAATTAAATTCTTGCCAGTTGTGATCAGTCGATAAAGGTGTGTTGGTTTGGGAATGTAAGTGCTGGGCAAAGGTGTGACATCGTTGTAACGGTGAGCTAATGATTATATCCCACTGTTGATTGGCAACTGCATTTTGCATTTGTTGCCAACCATGGTGTGTTAAAGGATCGTCTGTAATCCCCCTGTAATAGGAGCCACCATCAACTTCTCCATGACGTAAAAAGTCGACAGTGGTTTGCATTTATTTATTTAGATCTAAACGAGCTGAAGCAATTGCCTTTCTGACAGTATCGGGGGCTGTGCCACCAATATGCTTTCTAGCAGCTACTGAGCCTTCCAGTTTTAAAATATCAAAAACGTCCTCAGTAATTTCAGAAGAAAACTCTTGTAATTCAGCTAATGATATTTCAGATAAGTCTCTTTTGCTTTCAACACCTAGTCGAACAGCTAAGCCAACCACTTCATGGGCATCACGAAATGCCATGCCTTTGCGAACTAAATAATCTGCTAGATCAGTTGCTGTAGCAAAGCCTTGTTTTGCGGCCTTATACATATTTTCTTTTTTTGCAGATAAATGTGGAACCATATCTGCAAAGGCGCGTAATGAGTTTATCAGCGTGTCTGCTGTATCAAAAAGAGGTTCTTTATCTTCTTGATTATCTTTGTTATAAGCTAAAGGCTGACCTTTCATTAACATTAGTAATGATACTAAGTGTCCAGTAACACGGCCAGATTTCCCTCTGACTAACTCAGGTACATCAGGGTTTTTCTTTTGCGGCATAATGGATGAACCTGTGCAGAAAGCATCAGGAATATCAATAAAATCAAATTGCGCACTAGCCCATAAAACTAATTCTTCAGAAAAGCGTGATAAATGCATCATGATTAAACTGCCGGCAGCAGTAAATTCAATGGCAAAATCTCTATCACTGACTGAATCTAAAGAGTTGTTTGATGGACGAGAAAAGCCTAGTAACTCAGCAGTCATATATCGATCAATTGGATAGCTTGTTCCTGCTAAAGCGGCTGCACCTAAGGGCATAATATTAATACGTTTGCAACAGTCTTGTAAGCGTTCTTTATCACGCGAAAGCATTTCAAACCAGGCCATTAAGTGATGACCAAAAGTTACTGGTTGAGCTACTTGTAAATGCGTAAAGCCAGGCATAATGGTATCAGCTTCTTGTTCTGCTAAATTTAGAATAGCTGTTTGTAAGCGTGTTAACTGGTTGTCAATAACATCTATTTCTTTACGTAAATAAAGACGAATATCAGTAGCAACCTGATCATTTCTAGAGCGGCCTGTATGTAACTTTTTACCCGCAATACCAATAAGGTCTGTTAAGCGTGCTTCGATGTTCATATGAACATCTTCTTGCGGGATTGACCATTGAAACTTGCCTTGCTCAATTTCTTTAGTAATTGTCGCTAAACCTTTAATAATATCTTCACGCTCGGCTTCGGTCAGAATACCAATTTTGCATAACATTTTGGCATGAGCAAGTGAGCCTTCAATATCTTGCATTGCCATGCGTTGATCAAAATCAACTGATGCGGTAAAAATTTCAACAAAAGCATCAGTAGCTTGTGCAAAACGTGCGCTGGAAAGTTTGTCTGTATTAACGGTGGCCATGTGTATTATGTTGTTGTATATAAAGAGCGCTTTAATATCTTCCTTTTATAAAACAGGCAAGTATCTATAAGCTAAAACCAATAATTATACCGTTAAATACAAGCTAAGTAAGAGTTTAAAATCACCCTAACAATTTGAATTTAAATATTTTTGGAAGTGAGGCTTTAGCCTCGCCTGAATCTTGCGAGGCTAAAGCCTCGCTTCCAAATGTTAGAATAAATATAGTTATCTATATTATGGTGTTTATCTATAATTAAAAATTGCGACTAAAATAATTTCGAATCTTATGCCTAAAAGATTACAATAGAGGGATTATTAAAAAGATGTTTAGGATTGGTTTTGGCAAAAATAATAATTCGTATTGCAACCCGTAAAAGTCCCTTGGCATTGTGGCAAGCAGAGCATGTTGCAGAAAGATTGGAAAAAGCATTTCCAGATGTAAAAACAGAGTTAGTTAAAATGGTGACTAAGGGCGATAAAATCCTTGATGCGCCTTTAGCTAAAATTGGAGGAAAAGGCCTTTTTGTTAAAGAGCTAGAGCAGGGTATGCTTGAAGGGTCGGCTGATATTGCTGTGCATTCAATGAAAGATGTACCCGTTGAATTCCCTGACGGATTGCATTTAGCCGCTATTTTAAATAGAGAAGACCCTACCGACGCATTTGTTTCAAACAACTATAAATCATTAGATGATTTGCCAGAAAATGCAAAAATTGGTACTTCAAGTCTGCGTCGTCAATGTCAGATTAAAGAGAGGTTTCCTGATGCTGAGATTTTATCGCTAAGAGGCAATGTTAATACCCGTTTGGCAAAGCTAGATGCTGGTGAATATGATGCTATTATTTTAGCTTCAGCAGGTTTAAAGCGTTTGAAAATGGGGCATAGAATTACTCAATGTTTAAATACTGATATTAGTTTACCAGCAATAGGGCAAGGTGCTGTCGGAATCGAATGTAGAACTGATGATTCTGAAATTAATGGCTATTTAAAATCATTACAGGATGAGCCAACCACTATTCGAGTCATGGCTGAGCGAGCAATGAATGAACGATTACAAGGTGGTTGCCAAGTACCTATTGCTGGCTTTGCTGAAATACAAGGTAATTCATTGTTTATGCGTGGTCTTGTTGGGTCTCCTGATGGTTCTATTTTGTACAGAGCAGAAAGAACAGGTTCATTTGCTCAGGCTGAGCAGATAGGTATTGAGATTGCGGATGATTTATTAGCACAGGGTGCTGATAAAATCCTTAAAGACCTGTATCAGTGATCCAAAGTTTAAAGGATCAGAATATTCTAGTGACTCGTCCTGCACATCAGGCGGATAAATTATGTGATTTAATTAAGCAACAAGGCGGGCGGGCAGTTCGCTTTCCGACTCTGGAAATTGTAGGGCTTAAAAATGCTAGGATTAAGCAACAATTTGAAGCATTAAAGCAACGGCATTGGCTTATTTTTATCAGTACCAATGCTGTAAATTTTGCGCTTGCCGTGAATAATGGCAAAATAGATACTTTTAAAGTATGTTCTATTGCTGCTGTTGGCAAGGCAACTGAAAAGGCATTAATCACAGCTGGACTAAGCGTTGATTTAATTCCTGAAAGTAATTTTAATACAGAGGGATTGTTAGCAACAAAGGCAATGCGGCAGGTTAATGGCCAAAGTTGTTTGATTGTTCGAGGTGTCGGTGGTCGTGAGACCTTGGCGAACAACTTGCGTGAAAGAGGCGCGACTGTTGATTATATGGAAGTTTACAGTAGAGAAATTCCAGTAGTGAATCAATCTAATGTAGAGGAAATGCTTAAGAACAGAAAGCTTGATGCAATCACCATTACTAGTGGTGATGCACTAAAAAACTTAGTAACTATGATAAGGGTTGAATTAGCAGGCGATTTATTTGCTGTTCCTTTAATAGTTATAAGTAATAGAATTAAACAATTAGCAGAACAAAGTGGATTTAAAACTATTGCTGTGACAGATAATCCAAGTGATACAGCAATTATTAAGACAGTGGTACAGATGAGCATGAATAAGCTTAAAACTAATTAATGGGGAATACAGTGGCTGAAGAATTAAAAGAACAACCGCAGGAAGTTAAGGAACAAACTGAAACTAAGCCTGTAGCAGTAGATACTCAAAAGAAGTCTTATGGTGGGATTATTTTTGGGGTGATTAATTTATTTCTTATCTTTCTATTAATAGGTGGTGGTTTTTATTTATTTGAAGAAATAAAAGATAAGCAACAGGCGCAAGGTGAAGATATTAATGAGGGTGATTTGAGAGGAATTGAAGTAAGTAAGCAGTTCAATTCCTTTCAAAACCAATTGGGGACGATGAACTCTCAAATCGCGAACTTTAATGCTGAACTTACAGGAAAGGATAATCACTTTACAAAAACCTTAGCTGATTTTTCTCAATTACATTCAGAAAAATTGTTTGCCACACGAAAAGATTTATCTGCTGAGGTTACACGGTTAAAACGACAATTAGGTAAAACGCGAGGTGATTGGTTAGTCGCTGATGCAGAATATTTGTTAAGTATTGCTAACCAGCGTTTACATTTGATGGGAGATATAAACACCACAAAGATGGCGCTTGTTGCAGCAGATCAAAGGTTAAGAGAGAGTGGTGATACAGCAGCATTTAAAGTACGTCAGCAGATTGTCAAAGAAATTGCATGGCTTGAGAAAGTGGATGTCCCTGATATTGTGGGGATTTATTCTTCAGTTCAAATATTAAAAGATAAAGTTAAAACGCTTGCGGTGTTTCTGCCTTATGCAGGGAAACCCGTTTCTGAGTCTAAACAAGTGCATGATCATGAGCAAACACAAGAAGCTGATCATGGGGTTTTAAATTCAGCATTAAGTTTGTTAGAAGGTTATGTCACTGTTAAACATTCTGATCAGCCTGTGACAGAAATTATATCGGTGCAAGAAGCTGAATTTATTAAGCAACAGTTAAATGTAAAATTGGAAATGATTAAAATTTCTTTGGTGCAACAAAATGATGCTTTATTTCAGGTTAATATTAATGATGCAACACAGTGGGTAAAAAATAATTTTACGAAAAATAAAAATTCAAGAGCTGTTTTGGATGAATTGGAAGCCTTAAATAAATTACAGCTTCGTACTCAGTTTCCAGATATAAGTCGGTCATTGAAAATGCTAAAAGATATTATTAAGTTGCGAATAGAGACAGATAAAGCTCAGGTACAGAGCGTCTCAACATTAAAAGTCCGAGGGATAAGAAAAATAAGTGATAAAAAAATAGTAGAAGAAAAACTTGTCCTGCCAGAGGTTGAAGCTAAGCCTGTTGAAGTTGTTGCTCCTTAAGCGAGAGATAATATTATGAAAAATATGATTTATTTTCTAGGATCTCTTTGTGTGGCTGTGGTAGCTGCTTTTTTAATACAAAACTGGCTAACTCAATATGAAGATCCTGGTTATGTGTTGATTGGTATGGGACGATGGTCAATTGAAACCTCAGTTATGGTTTTTGCAATTGGACAGATTATTGGTTTTTTTCTGCTTTATATTTTCTTTAGGTTGCTGGGAGTTTTATTTCGTTTACCAAGTAAATTAAAGCATAAAGGGAAAGATATTAAATTCAATCGTTCTCAAGAAGCATTGGTTGCTGGTTTGGTTGACTCTGCGGAGGGAAATTGGGAAAAGGCAGAGAAAGTTTTAATTAAGCATGCGGCTAACAGCGGCGCGCCTTTATTGCATTATTTGACAGCAGCTAAAGCCGCGCAATCAAGAGGTGCAATAGAAAAAAGGGATGAGTATCTGAGGAAAGCGAAGGAACAGTCGGGTGAAACGGATATAGCTGTTGGGTTAACGCAAGCTGAGTTACATTTATCTGCAAACCAATTTGACCAAGCTTTAGAAACCTTAACAAATTTACACTCTATAGATTCAGGACATGCCAGTATTTTAAAGTTACTTCATCAAACTTACCAGCGTGTGGGCGATTGGGAAGGACTAAGAAAATTAATTCCGTCATTGCATCAGAATAAAATATTGATGGAAGCAGAAGTTAAGCTATTAGAAACTGAAACATTTGGCAGTTTATTACGGCAAGCGGCAGAGCAAGGTAATGCGGAGAAGATCCAGCAATTATGGCTAACAATTCCTGAGCATGTTCAGTCTTTCCAAGGCATTTCAACGATTTATTTTGCAGCAATGATTGAAGTGGGGGCGGGTGAAAAAATTCAGGATGAATTGGTTCAGACCATTGTTAAAGGCTGGGATGATACCTTATTGGTTTTATTTGCTAATATTCAAGCTCAAGATAGTCAAAAACAATTACAAATAGCAGAGCAGTGGCTGGCTATACATTCGAGTAATGCGGTGTTGCTACGAATATTAGGTAAAATCAGTAAGCGATGCAAACAAATGGAAAAGGCTGAGCAGTATTTAACAAAAAGTGTTGGAATTGAAGCTACCGTTGCTGCATATCAAATATTAGGTGATGTGTTAATTGAGAAGGGTGATCAAGGAAAAGCATGTGATAGTTATAGAAAAGGTTTGGAATTGGCTTCAAGTGAAGTTGTAAGTAGTGTTGAGGGTATTGTAGGGTAAGCGGCGTTGGTTGATTAAAAAAGCAGATTGAAACCTGCTTTTTTTGTTTAGTTTAATTGTTGAGCAATAGATAATAAATCGACTGAAAAAAGTATTAATTGTTGGTATATAGATTTAATAAAATTGAGAGCAAATGGTTGAGAAAGCATTAGCTTTATACCCATGCCTAGTAACAATAAGGCAATTAAAGGACGCAATACCTTATCTGGTAATCTTTTTCCGATTAAACTGCCCAAATAAATCGCAGGTATTCCACCCAATAGCAAACCGAGTAACAGATTAAAGTCAACACTACCAAAGTGTAGGTGGCCTAAGCCTGCAATTGCGGTTAATGGAACTGCGTGAGCAATATCAGTGCCGACAATAGAGATAGAAGACTTTCTAGGGTACAGTAAAAATAGAAAAGCAGAGCCAATAGCGCCTGCCCCCACAGAAGAAAGAGTCACAACACAGCCTAATATGCAACCGCATATAATAGTAATTAGAGGTCTGTAGTTCCGAGCAAAATTAACAATAAAGCTGTCGCCATGATTAGAATGGATAAAAGAAAGTAAGCGGCTTTTTATAATAATTATAAATGACGTTAAGATCAGCATAACGCTTAAGGTCGACATAATAATGCCATCAAAATTAATGCCTGCTGCCTTTAGGTTTTCTAAAATAAATATTGTGACAATGGAGCAAGGGATACTGCCGCTACCTAAAAGAAAAACAACTTTCCAATCAACAGAGCGATTTTTATGGTGAAAATAAATGCCACTACATTTGGTTAAAGCGGCATATAGTAAGTCGGTTCCTACGGCAATGGCGGGAGAAATTCCAAATCCTAAAACCAGGATTGGAGTCATAAGAGAGCCACCACCTACGCCTGTTAATCCAATGACCAAGCCGACAAGCGCGCCAGCAGCTATATGAAAAAGTTCCACAATAAATTTTAGATAGAAGTTGGAAAAGCGAGCAAATATAAATCAATTGATATATATTTAAAAGTAATTTAAAAATATATTCTTATTCCAAAATGATATAAGCATGAAGTTTCAGCAATTACGTTACTTATTAGAAATTGAAAAGCAGGGATTAAATATATCTAAAGCTGCATCTATTTTGTGTACATCTCAATCCGGGATTAGTAAGCAAATTAGACTATTGGAAGATGAATTGAAGGTTGGGTTATTCGAGAGGAATGGTCGGAAGTTAACTGCGCTAACTCCAATAGGAATGAAAATAATCGTGTTAGCGACTGATGTTATGAATAATATGGATAATATTAAGCAAGCTGCAAAGGATTATACTGATGAGCCGAAAGAAATTAGTATTGCAACGACTCATACTCAGGCACGTTATGTTTTACCCGCTATTGTTGAGCGGTATTTATCTTTATACCCAAAAATTAATTTAAACTTACAACAAGGGACGCCAGAACAAATTGCTGTTTTGTTGGAGAAAAATGAAGTTGATATTGCAATTGCAACAGAGGTTTTGGCAGGTCGGGAGGATTTGGTCGCTTTGCCATGTTATCAGTGGAGTCCTAGTGTTATCGTTAAGGCGGGGCATCCTTTAGCCATGATAAACAAAGTGGCACTGGAAGATATAGTTCAGTATCCGATTGTTACTTATGTTCAAGGTTTTACAGGACGTTATAGGCAAGATGAGGTGTTCAAGCAGAACCATTTGCAACCTAATATAGTTTTATCAGCAGTGGATGCTGATGTTATTAAAACATATGTTCGTTTGGGGTTGGGGATTGGAATTATTGCAAATATGGCCTATAGTAATGAACAGGACAAAGACTTATGTGATATTAAGGTGGAGCATTTGTTTGGCATAAGTACTAGTCAGGTTGCAATAAAGAAAGGGCGGGTGATAAAGCCTTATATTTATTCGTTTATAGAAATGTTAGCACCTCATTTGACTTCAAAGATAGTAAAGCAGGCTGTTGAATGTAAAAGTTTAGAAGAGAGGCGGCAATTATTTTTAGATATTCCAATTTTCCAATATTAAATTATTAAAGTGGGTTATATCACGCAACAAAGGGTGGTATAACCTGTTTTTTTTGTTTTTTGAAAAAGATATGTCTTAAGTGTCTGAGAATATTTAATTTAACAGAAGTATTGTAGGAGCGTCCGCCCACGGCGCGATTTATTAGAGAAAAGAGTATTATTTTTTTCGCGCCGAGGGCGGACGTTCCAATGCCATTAAGTTAAGACCTGTAGCCTTGATGAAACGAAGTGGAATCAAGGTTTATTTGTAAAATTCCTTGATTCCGCTATGCTGCATCAAGGCTACATATGCTCTAATTCCGTTAACTTAACGACATTGGCGGACGTTCCTACAAACCATTGTCAATCTTTAGAATAATTAAAAGGCTAACTCATTTTTGAAAATGATAATTTAATAAAGCACAAGTAATTATACTTCACGGAGTAGTGACCGAGTGAAGTATAGTTTTGATTGGGTTTTTTTTGGCTTGAATTTTGCTTGCTAAACGGCTTTGTCGTGATCAATAGCTCAGCTAATTAAAGATAAAAAATAAATGGAATAAAATAGAAAAACAGTGTTTCTGTTGATAGTTTTTTTGAAAGAGTGAATATGTTAGGTTACCCTAGTCATTATTTTGTAATCTGCTTACTTTAAAGTTAATAGATTATAAATTATTTTATAAATAATATTGTTTATTCAAAACAATGGGGAAAAAATGGACAAGTTAAAAAGTATTGCAAGTTTGGTAGTGGTCTCTGGCTTAATATTATTTTCAGCCAATAGTTACTCGGAAAGTGAGCCTAAAGGGACTTCAGTAAATGTTGTTAAAAATAATGTCTATAAAATCAAGCCTGGCGATATTATAGATATTAATGTCTGGAAAGAAGAAGGGATGGTACAAGAAGTTTTAGTACGACCTGATGGAGGCATATCATTTCCACTTGTAGGGGATGTTACTGTACAAAAAATGAGTCTGGTAGAAGTTGAACTGTTAATAAAACAAAAGCTCAGTAAATATCTGTCAGACCCAGTTGTGACTGTATCAGCTAAACAACTATTAGGTAATAAAATCTATGTGATTGGGCAGATTAATAAACCAGGTGAATATGTCGTTAATCGCGAGGTTGATGTCATGCAGGTATTAAGTATGGCGGGTGGAATGACTCCGTTCGCAGCCGTTAATGATATTATCATATTACGAAGAGATGTCGCGGGTAAGCAAAGATCAATAAAATTTGAATATGGTGAGATTGAAGATGGTGATGGGTTGGAACAAAATATAGTGATGCAAGCGGGTGATGTAGTTGTTGTGCCATAACTGGTTTAATCTTGGAAACTACAAATAATATCAATAGACTTATGATGCATCGTTTTTTTAAGAAAACAGATTTATCGGCTTGTCCCATTTTTTTACTGATTGTGAGTTTAATATGGGCTGAGTCAGTTAAAGCAAAAGAACTTTATTTTCAACCTTCATTTAATGTTATTACTGAATATGATAGTAATAAAAGACTAAGAACTAAAAAAAATCAGCCTGGAATTGATCGTTCTTCTTATGGGATCATCACTCGAGTAGGTGCAAAGCTAGGTGCGCGTAGTAATAGATATAATATTAAACTGGATAATCAATTTATTTTAAATCGGTATGCAAGTGACCTAGATTTAGACAGTGAGGATTTTAATTTTAATTTGACATCCAGCTATAATTTAACAGAAAAAAGCCAGTTTGGTGTGAGTGCCAGTTATAAAAGGGATACTACATTAACGAGTGAGCTTGATGGAACAGGGTCAGGTATTGTTCAGGATAATATTCAACGTCGATTATGGTCTGTTAGCCCGTATTGGAGTTATTCTTTTTCTAATACTCACTCTTTTCAAGCAAGCTATAGCCACTCAGAAACCGATTATAATCAGTCTGATGTTGGCACTTTCTCAGATTATACAGTTGATAATTTTTCAGTTAATTTTAGGCAGCAATGGACACCGTTGTTTAGTAGTTTTATAAACGGTTCTGCCATGTTGTTTAGCGTGCCAGAAATAGATAGTAGTATACGCACTGTTGGTGGAGTTATTCGTAGTGAAATAGAACAGGATGTAACGGAATACAGTATTACTGTTGGAGGGGAATACCAATTTTTACCCACATGGTCTGCATCATTTAGTGTTGGTCCTAGGTTTAATACAACAGAAAGTACCACAACTATCCCAAACACTACGTTTGAACAATCATCATCGACGGATACGACAGCCTTTATCTATTCAGTGGGAATAGATAAAACATTCGAAACAGGTAAGGCCAGTGTTAATTATTCAAGGTCAACTAATCCACAAGGGCAAGGACGATTGCAGGTGCGTGATTTGGTAGATATCAGTTATGAATATAGGGTTAATCAAAAAGTACAGTTAAACTTAACAGCAAGGTTTAATGATATTTCAACTTCGGGGGATGTTGATGATGGAAATGCTAGAACATATTATGGTGCTCGACCTTCGGTACGGTGGAGTATTAATGAACAAGCAAGATTAGTATTGTTTTATCAATACAGGGCGCAAAAATTTGATAGAGATGATGAAACAGCTGTTTCTAATTCAGTTGGATTAAATTTTAACTATCAATGGGATAAAATAGCAACACAAAAGTATTAGCTAGTGATTTAAACTTTACTAAAAATAACAACAGATTTTGAAGAGGTTATAGTGGAAGATCAAGAAGAAAAAGGGATGCAGGATTATCTCCTAATGTTAAAACGGAATAAAAGTAAAATGTGGACTATCGGTCTGATTGCTTTTGTTTTAACACTTATTGTAGCAATCAAATGGCCTGCTACTTATAGATCAACAGCAACTATTTTGATTGAACAGCAAGAAATTCCTCAAGATTTAGTAAGGTCTACCGTGACTAGTTTTGCTGATCAGCGTATTCAGGTTATTAGTCAGCGTGTTATGAGTTCAGTTAATCTGAAAAAAATAGTTGATAAGTTTGAGCTTTATAAAGAAGAACAAAAAACGGACCCTATTAGTATTGTGCTAGAGGATATGCGTGAAGATATTAGTTTAGAAATGGTTAGTGCCGATGTGATGGATCCTATTAGTGGACGACCAACGCAAGCAACCATTGCTTTTACTTTGGCTTTTGAAAGTGAATCTGCTAAAAAAGCACAACAGGTTGCAAATGAATTGGTTAACCTTTATCTAAATGAAAACTTAAAACGACGCTCAGAAATTGCAACAGAAGCAACTAGCTTTTTGTCTCTTGAGGCGAAAAAGCTGGGTCAGTTAATGACAGCTTTAGGGAATAAACTGGCTACCTTTAAAGAAGAAAATGAAGGAAGTTTGCCTGAGTTACAGTCCTTAAATATGACTTTAATGGATAGAACTGATCAGCAATTGATGGATACCAATCGTCAGCTTTTGTCGGCTAATGATAGAGTGGTTTATCTGGAAGCTGAGTTGTCTCAAATTGAGCCAAACATGACTTCTTATTCTGAAACGGGACAAAGGATTTATAGCTCAAGAGACAGGTTGAAAACTTTAGAGTCAGAAGTTGTCGGGTTAAAAGCAAAATATGCAGATAGCCATCCTGATGTAGTTAAAATTCAAAAGGAAATAACAGCACTAGAAAATGAAGTGGGTGGTGTTGATAAGCTAGAAATAGCTAAAACGATAAAAAGTAAACAATCGGAGTTAACGGTTCTTTTAAAGAGATACTCTGAAAACCATCCTGATGTTAAAGCGCTTCAACAGCAAATAGCAAATCTAAATGCTTCTATGGATAAACCTGTTGCAGTAAAAAAAGTAACAGGTGCAAGGCCAGATAACCCTGCGTATATTCAACTATTAGCTCAACTAAATTCTGCTAAATTAGAGCGAAGCTCAACTCAGGAGTTAAAGGATAAGTTGTTGCTTAAGCTGGATAAGTATGAAAAAGGCTTATTGAAAGCACCTCAGGTTGAAAGGCAATATTTAGAGTTGACACGAGAGCATGATAATACCATGCTAAAGTTTCAAGAGGTTAAAGCAAAGCAAATGGAAGCTGATATGGCGCAAGCGATGGAAAAAGGTCGTAAAGCTGAAAGGTTTTCACTAATTGAACCCCCTATTCTTCCTGAGGAAGAGTTTAAGCCCAATCGGCCTGCTATTGTCATATTGGGTGCTGTTTTATCAATAGGGTTAGCAGTATTCTTTGTCATTATTAAAGAGGCATTGAACTCTGCTCTATATGGAGCTAGAGCTATGATCGCTATAACGGGTGAGGCACCCTTAGTCGTTATTCCATATATTGAAAATGCTGAAGATATTGCTAAAAAACAGAAGAATAAAATAAAGTTACTTTCGTTTACGGCAGTTGGAATTATAGCAAGCGTATTATTGTTCCACTTTTTAATTATGCCTCTGGATGTTCTGTGGTATGTGCTTTTTAGAAAGGCTGGGCTTAATCAAGCTGGGTAAAAAACACCATTATTTATAATATATTTTGCAATCATTAAAGTGAAAGATACAAAATGGAACGAATAAAAAAAGCACTAGAAAAAGCTCAGGAACAAAGACAAGAGGCTGTTGAACAGAATGTTGTTGTAAAGGGTGATAGCGTTGGGGTTACAAAGGATACGCAAGATATTGAGTATTCAAAAACCCGAAAAATTGAAGTGTCAGAAGCATTTTTAGAACAAAACCGGATTGTTGCAGGGCTTGATGATCCGCGAGCTGATCTATACAAAATACTCAGAACGAAAGTTCTGCAGAAAATGCGGGTTAATAACTGGAATGTACTTGCGGTTACGAGCCCAATGACTGGGGCAGGTAAATCGCTTACAGCAGTGAATTTAGCCATTAGTATCGCGATGGATGCTAATTACTCTGTTTTATTGGCAGACCTCGATTTAAGACGACCAAGTATTCATGAATATTTTGGTGTTGATGACGAGCTTGGTTTAACAGATTACTTTTCTGGTGAAAAAACCATACCTGAACTTTTAGTTCACCCAGGATTAGAAAAGCTTGTTGTTCTGCCGGCAGGAAAGCCTATTAAAAGATCTTCGGACTTACTTTCAACGCCTAAAATGTTGGAACTAGCTAATGAATTAAAACAACGATACCCAGATAGAATTGTTGTTATTGATTTACCTCCGTTATTACAAACGGATGATGCTATGGTTTTTATGCCAAATGTTGATGCATGTGTCTTAGTTGTGGCAGAAGGTGAAAGCACTGAAGACGATGTGGTAAAAAGTATTCAAATGATAGATAAAGACAAATATATCGGATCAATTTTAAATAAATCAGCCGAAGAAAGTTCAATTACCGAAGCATATTAAATAATGTATAAAGCATTTTATGGCTTTCAAGAAAAGCCTTTCACACTGAGCCCCGATCCTGCTTTTCTTTATTTAAGCAAACAGCATGAAATGGCTTTAACCATGCTGAACTATGGCTTACAAAGTGAGGCGGGTATCTCGGTTATAACGGGTGATGTTGGAGCGGGAAAAACAACTCTGATAAGAGAAATTTTACAAAATAGTTTAGATAGCAATACACAAGTAGGACTTATTTCCAATTCACATAGTTCTTTTGGTGATTTGCTGGAGTGGGTATTAAGAGCCTTTGATATTTCAACCGATGTACAAGAGAAATCTGAACGTTATAAGGTTTTGATGGATTTTTTGATTAATAATTATGCAAATAATCAGAAAAATATCTTGATCATTGATGAAGCTCAAAATATGGATGCAGCAACTTTGGAAGAGTTGCGTCTGATATCGAACATAAATGCAGATAAACATTTAGTTTTACAACTGATATTAGTGGGGCAGCCAGAGTTATTAGAATTAATGCAGAAGCATGAGTTAAGGCAGCTGGCACAACGGGTTTCTGTTGACTACAAATTAACCGGCTTGGGGTATAAGGAAACAGTTTCCTATATTCGACATCGCCTTACTGTTGCTGGTGGAAGTGAAGCTGTTTTTGATAAATATGCAATGGCTGCTATTTATTTTCATAGCGGAGGGGTCCCTAGACTGATCAATACCTTATGTGATTTTTCCCTTGTTGTCGGGTTTTCTGAAGAGATGGAAAAGATAGATATTGAAGTTGTATTGGATGTGATGAAGGAAAAACTACTCGGAGGTATTTTTCCAGCAGTTAAAAAGGAAAATAAAGAACAATCTCGCGTTAGGGAATTAATTCAGCAGGCAAAAGGTATTGATATACAAAAGATTCTGGATGATAGCAATGATTCTGAATTGTTGGAGTTATAAGGAATAGCTGTTTGGTTTTTCTATAAGCTGCTAAAGGCTTGTTTAGTACCTGAATATATGTAATTTAATAGATATATTGTAGGAGCGTCCGCCAATGTCGTTAAGTTAATAAAAATGTAGGTTGGGTTAGCGATAGAGACTATGAAAGTATTCTGCTTTTGACTTCCCCCTTTGGAAAAGGGGGATAGAGGGGGATTTTATAAAAAACAAAGTCATTGATAATAAAGGCTTTATTTTTTTAATAAAATCTCCCCCAGCCCCTCTTTTCCAAAGAGGGGAGCGAAAAGCCAATACT
>Ga0209290_1000450_pt1 | contig 30318 bp, 32 predicted proteins | sample EN1Hudsemesocosm_2_FD_184632 | JGI IMG/M metagenome (GOLD analysis project Ga0209290, IMG submission 184632) | Methane-oxidizing microbial communities from mesocosms in the Hudson Canyon - EN10B Hudson Canyon (SPAdes) (version 2) | ecosystem: Environmental > Aquatic > Marine > Cold seeps... | reverse complement strand
TGTACCTTCTGAACCTATATTGTACCTTCTGAACCTATATTGTGCCTTCTGAGTATTTGCGGAAAAAATCAAAAGTATCCGCAGAGGCATCTTTAAAAAACAAACCTAATGTGAAACCATCTTTCGCGATTGAGGTGTGTTTGACTTCGGCAAGTATTTTGAAATCTTTTTTTACGCCATTATAAAAAGAGTTAATTTCAAGTAGGACTTTAGTATTGGCGCGAAAATTTACATGGCAATCAACTGATGCGCCCCGTTCAGAAACGTCCTGAGTTCGGCAATGAATGACATCTTTATTCATCGTGGTAAGGCTAATGCGCCAGCGAGCTGCCCGACGGGTATAGCGGCGTCTTTCAGAATCATCCGTTAAGCTGTCTGCGGTTATTTCTTGAGTGATATTAAGGTGGCTAGCGACAGTTTTATTTTCTTTCAGCATTAAGTCGTTCCATTATTAGATAAATGCACTGGTAGATTAATCGTATATGTTGGTAGTGCATTAAAAATAGCCTAGCTTTGATAAGTGATCAATACTAATTGGTAATGAATTGTATTACGTGTTTTTAGTTGTTATTTGATATAACTATTTTGTTACTTATGTGTTTATGGAATTTAAAATACTGTGAATTGGAACGATTCATACCTTAAAGAATAAGAGGAACAGGTAATGCCTAATAGTAATGCCATTATCAATATTACTAACCTGCGTTTACGCACTTATATCGGTTTTAACCCGGACGAGCAGACGAAACAGCAAGATATTATTATTAATGCCGAAATACACTATCCGGCAAATAAGCTTTGTTTAGAGGATAATGTTGATAATGCGTTAAATTATAAACTCATCGCCAAAAAAATAATTCAGCATGTTGAAGAGGGTAAATTCCTACTATTGGAAAAACTGGTCTCAGATGTTGTCAATATATGTAGTGAGCATGATTGGGTCAGTTATGCGCGAGTTAAAATTGATAAACCACACGCATTACGGTTTGCTGACTCTGTATCCTTAAGTCTTGAACAGTATAAATAAGTGTATTAGATAAGCTCTTGGGTACCTAAGAGTAGGTGTATTTTGGTGCGGGTTTTGAAATATGTTTTAGCAGGGACTTTTATTTTTTAAAATAGCCCTTATAAAAGGCCTGTGAATTATTTTATAAACATTTTTTAAACTTACGAGAATAACTATGTCAGAGATAGATTTATCTTCAAACGAAGCTAAAGCATCATACGGTGTTGGTATGCAAATGGGCCAACAGTTAGCGACTGTGTTTAATGGTGTGTCTTTAGAAGCTGCTGTTGCAGGTATTAATGATGCCTTCGCTGGAAAAGGTCCTGCTATTGCGGGTGAAGAAATTAATGCAGCATTTGAGGTGATTCAAGCGCAAGTCGAAGCTGAAAAACAAGAGCAGGCTAAACAGTTTGCCGGTGAAGGTGAAGCTTTTCTAGCGGATAACGCTAAGCGTGATGAAGTGACTGTTTTAGACTCAGGTTTACAGTATGAAGTAATCACTGAAGGTGAGGGTGATATTCCTACGGCTCAAAGTGTCGTGAGTACGCATTATCGTGGTACTTTGATTGATGGTAAGCAGTTTGATAGCTCTTATGATCGTGGTGAGCCAGCTGAATTTCCTGTTGGCGGCGTTATCGCGGGCTGGACTGAAGCACTTCAGCAAATGAAAGTGGGTTCAAAATGGAAGCTATTCATCCCTTATCACCTTGCTTATGGTGAAGCCGGCGCGGGTGGTGATATCGGTCCATACCAAGCTTTAGTTTTTGATATTGAACTTCTTAATATTGTTGGCTAAAACAGCCTTATAAAAGCAAGCGATTTGAGGGCTAAGTCCCAAATTGCTTGTTTTACTCCTTTCTACTAACTTGTTTCTTCCTTGTGACAAGTGTCTCCTATGTTATGCTCGCCTCCATAAATAATCAGAAGTGTTATTTTTATATATGACACAAAGTAAGCTTGGCTGATTGCCAAGAATTCTCATTGAAGGGTTTGGCTATGAAAATATTATTGTCTTTTATCGTGCTTACTTTACTACAAAGTAGTTTCTCATTTGCGGCTGAATTGAGTGCCGAACAAGCACGAAAATTTCTGAAAGACTCAGGTTTAAGCGAGCTCATCGACTCTTTGCCTGAGGCTTTGGAGCAGCAATTGAATTTACCTCGTTTGATGGCGGCAAATGCTATTCAGCAGGAAACAGCGAAACAGGCTGTTAATGTAGTGTTGAATCAGGTCGATGGCCAGAAATTAGCACTTTCTTATTTAACTTCAACTCAAATCGCTCAAGGGCTTTCGGGAGCGTTAGACTTTCTGGCTTCGCCTGTAGGTCAAAGAATATCCGCAGAAGAGAGGGCGGCTGGTACGCCTGATGCTCAACTAGAAATGCAGGCTTATGCGATGCAAATGGCCACCACGCCTCCGGCGGATGCGCGTATAACGTTGATACAAGATTTGACGGTAGCGCTAAATGCCGATCAAGTAATTCTAAAACTTATGAAAGGTACTTTTTATAGCGTGCTTGATGTCACTCAGTCCTTGAACTCTGAACTTGCAAAAGGACTGAAAGTTGAAATGGATAAAGAGTGGTCTAAAATGGAGCCGGTTCTAAGTGAACAGTTTTCTCAGTTTATGGTGATGGGCGTGCATTATAGTTACCGTAATATTTCAGATGAAGATTTAAAATCTTATATTCAGTTTCTAAATACGCCAAGTGGAAAAGCATATTGGCATACAGGTATTGATATTATTGACATATATTTAAAACGCTTTGTTTCAATGTTTGTTCAGCAGCTTTCTAATAAATCGTCATAATTACGCTTATCCTAAATTGTTGCTGTTTATGGCGAGTCCTGAAGCGCTTGTGAGTTTATACATCGATATTATCGAACTAAAATGAGGTTCTGGCGATTATTTTATGACTATAATTGATGCCATGCGACCAGATTGGGCACCATCTCGGCGATAAGAGTAGAAACGTTCAGTGTCTTCGACAGTACATAAATCGCCCCCATAAATACCTACTACCCCAGCTGCTTGTAATTGTAGTCTGGCTAATTGATAGATGTCGGCCATCCATTTTTCCTTACCTTTTGCCGGTATGAAGGCTGATTTTGAATCAGTATCAATTTTCATAAAGGCTTGGTAAACGTCCCTTCCGACTTCGAAGTGCTTTTGGCTGATGGCAGGGCCAAGCCAGGCAATGACTTCCTCTGCTTCAGAGAATCGTTGGATTGCTTTCGTCAAAATGCCACTAGCTAAACCACGCCAGCCAGCATGGATAGCAGAAACTCTTGTGCCGCTTTTATTGCATAATAATACGGGCAGGCAATCAGCAGTCATCACTACACAGGCCAAATCTTTCTCTTCAGTATCACAACCATCTGCTTGAAACGGGGGGGTATTATTCTTGGCAGTAATTATATTCTGACCATGAACTTGTTCTAGCCAACATAAACGATCACTTGGTATACCAAGATAGCTTGATAAGCTCTGCCTATTTTGTTGAATTTTTGGAAATTGATCATCGACATGGGTGGCAAGATTGAAACTGTCATAAGTGCTGTGATGGATAAGCTTGTGCTTAGATTCCCCCATTACGCTTAATGGGGGCTGCCTGCTTGTAACAATAGCTTGTATGTTACTCGGCGCAGGCCATATCGGTGTGACCCAGCCCGCCTTGGCTTGTATCATTCTTCAGGTTCGCTAAGGGTATCCAGTAAGGTTTGCATGTCTTCAGGAAGCTCAGACTCCCAGCTCATTTCTTCACCTGTATTTGGGTGAATCAGTGTGATCTTTTTAGCATGAAGTGCTTGGCGGCTAAAAGTACGTAAACTTTGTTTTACGGCTTCAGAAACATTTGAAGGTATTTTTAATCGGCCTGCATAAGTGCTGTCACCAATTAATGGGTAATTAATATGTGACATATGAACGCGAATCTGATGCGTTCGTCCCGTTTCTAGTTTGACCCGGATGTGGGTGTGCGCAGCAAACTTCTCTAGTACGCGGTAATGAGTCACTGCTTTTTTACCGAAGGGGTGAACAGCCATCTTCTTGCGATTTTTAGGGCTACGAGCGATAGGTTGGTCAACCTTGCCCCCACCGGTCATGACCCCACATACGACCGCTTCGTATTCACGTCCCATTTCTCGAGATTGTAATTGTTGAACGATATGAGCATGTGCTGTCAGGGTTTTCGCGACGACCATTAAACCGGTTGTATCTTTATCTAGTCGGTGCACAATGCCCGCCCTGGGAACGGTTTTAATATCCGGGAAGTGATGTAGTAAAGCGTTGACCAGTGTGCCGTTATAGTTTCCTGCAGCTGGGTGAACCACCATGCCAGCAGGTTTGTTGATGATCAAAATGTCATCATCCTGGTAGACAATATCTAGTGCTATATCCTCAGGTAACCAGTCACCTTGATCTTCTAACTCTGCTTTTACTTCAATGAGGTCGTTAACCTTGACTTTTTCTTTTGGTTTTAAGGTCTTGCCATTAAGGGTAGCTTGCCCTTGTTTGATCCACTGTTGAAGGCGAGAGCGTGAGTAATCGGGCATTAACTCCGTTAATACTTGATCGAAACGATTATCTGAAAGTTCGAAGGGAACAACGAAGTCAGCTTCAACAAATTGGCTCATAGTGTCTCTTGTGCTCTGTTTAGTTATATTTACGTTGATATACACCGTTTTTGTATTAACTTTGACGTTTTGTCATACACGCTAATTACAATTTATGGAATAATAGCCGCTAGTATAACCTCTCTGAGCGCTTCTCAGGTGATCAACTCTCAATATTATTTATTTTGTAGCTAATTTATGCGTTTAAATTTTGTTTTTCTAGTTTGTTTAATTGTAAGTTTAAGTCTTGGTGGTTGTAGTTCACTACCGAAAAAAGAGTCCACTGAGCAAGAACTTTATGATGCGGCGAAAAGGTCGATAAAATTAAGAAACTTTCCACAAGCAACCATCGCACTTGAAGAGTTGGAATCACGTTTTCCCTTTGGGAAATATGCAGAGCAAGCCCAGCTTGATTTGATCTATGCTCGTTACGGTAGTCTAGACCTGGAAGGTTCAAAACTCGCAGCGGAGCGTTTTATTCGTTTACATCCTCAAAGCCCTAGCGTTGACTACGCCTACTATATTCGGGGGATTGCAAACTATCATCAGGATATTGGGGTTTCTAGTCAATACTTCCCGATGGTCGATATAAGTTCTCGTGACCCTGGCCATATGCGCCTTGCATTTAAGAACTTTTCTGAGTTATTAATGCGTTTTCCAGAAAGTGCTTATGCATCTGATGCGCAACAAAGAATGGTTCAAATTAGGAATCGTCTTGCTGAGTATGAATTACACGCCGCTCGATACTATATTAAGCGTCAAGCATATATAGCCGCCGCTAACCGCGCGGCGCAAGTGGTGAAAAATTTCTCTTCGACACCTGCGGCAGAAGAAGCTCTGATTATGATGGTAGAGCTTTATCGGGAGTTAGGTTTGGTGTCTCAGGCTGACGATGCTTTAACGGTGTTAAAAGCCAATTATCCAGAGGGTAGAGGCTTTGATAAAAATAAAGAATTTGTAGTTATGCATGAATTAAAGCAAAAACGTAGCTTAAGTAGTGTGATTAGTTTAGGTTTTTTTGACTAATTTTAAACTTATAAAGGGTGGTGCTGAAGATGGACTTACGCCAAACGATTATTGAAGAAATGAAAGTAAAGGCTGAAATCCAAGCTGGACACGAGATTCAGATACGAGTCGGTTTTATTAAAAAGACACTTCGGGCTTCAGGCTTAAAGACTCTAGTGCTTGGCATTAGCGGCGGAATTGATTCTTGCACCTGTGGCAAGCTGGCACAGCTGGCTGTGGATGAACTCAACGAAGAGCAAGTCACGACTTCAGATACCGCATATCAGTTTGTAGCTGTGCGTTTACCCTATGGCGTGCAAGCAGACGAACACGATGCTCAGGCATCCATCGATTTTATTCAGCCTAGCCGCTCAGTGGCCGTAAACATTAAACCAGCTGCAGATACCTTACATGAGGAAGTCATATCATCCCTTAAAACTGAAAATGCTTTAACAGCAAGTGATGGGCAGCTTGATTTCGCTAAAGGGAATGTAAAAGCACGTGCGAGAATGGTGGCTCAATATGATATTGCAGGAATTTTAGGTGGTTTGGTTTTAGGGACGGATCACTCAGCTGAAAATATTACAGGTTTTTATACTAAGTATGGCGATGGCGCGGTTGATTTGGCACCCTTGTTTGGTTTGAATAAGCGACAAGTTCGCTTATTGGCACAGACTTTAGGCGCACCTCAGAATATCATTGAAAAAGCACCCACAGCCGATCTGGAGTGTAGTGAGCCCGGTAAGAAAGATGAAGATGCATTGGGTGTGACTTATGATCAAATAGATGATTTTCTTGAAGGTAAGGAAATTGAAAACTGGGCGGCTGAAAAATTAATGGGTATATACCAAGCTACTCAACACAAGCGCCAAGCTATACCGACTATTTATGATTAGCTTAAACGTTTAAGCTTAATGAGGTGTTTATTTAAAATAACAGCTCATTGTCGCTTTCTATTATGTCAATTGAGTGGATTATGGTGTTTAGATGAACGCCAAACTCTTGAGTATCATTATCCATTTCGGAGATATTTGCATTGATACGTTGCACTTCATGTTCGAAATTTTCTGTTGCTGCAAGCATGTTGTTAATGCCTATTGAGGTCTTTTACATCCAGGCGTAATGAGAAAACATCCCGTTTGTGGCCTTCGCCTCTAAGTTTGTTTACGCAGTCTTTAGGTCAGAGCTTAATCGTTAGCTGAGAGATTAATTGTTAAACGAGTATTATTAGTTTAGTCAAAAAATACTAACTTACTTGATCATGGGGCATTTTTCAGAATTCAGGCATATTTTTTTGAATTATTTTGAGTAAAGAAATATTAATCTATCTGGCAATCCCTTAAAGCTCATGCATAATGAATAGTATTCGTTATGTATACGACGAGCGCAATAAACTATAAAAATAAACACTATAGACAAAAAAGGCGTTAATAAGGCTTATTTATCAAGCTTTAGCTGTTTAATGTTAGGCTAATTATTCAAGCCAATGGCAGGGAGATTCATGCTAATGAGTCAGCAAAAAATAGAAAAAAAACCTACTAAAGCTAAGCGAAAAAGACCAACAATCAAACAGTTGAAACACTTTCGGCCTATTGATACGTTTACCGAGCAGCAACTGATTCTGGTTTCAGCTAACTCTATCGTTAAATCTTACGAGAAAAATCAGCTCGTACTAGAGGCTGGCAATCATGACAAAATTGAATACTTTCTTCTCGAGGGGCGAGTAGAGTTGGTCTCTATTGATGGTCGTACTAAAGAAATAGATGCCGAATCAGAGAGTGCTCATGCAGCGGTAGCTTTGCTTCAACCACGAAAATATACAGTTAAAACCAAGACGCCTTGCCAGTTTATTTTAGTTCGTCAAAATACTGTAAATACCTTTCTTAAAGAAATTCCAAATGAGTCGACTATCCAGTTTAGTGCTTCGGATCACCATTCAGGACATGAATTAGGGGATATTGAGCGTTCATTTGAGCATGACTTAAAGCACAATACCTTGAAAATCCCATCATTTCCTGATGTGGCTATGCGTATTAAAGGTTTATTAGATGACCCAAATACGACGGTGAAAGATATTGCGAGTGTCTTAAATAATGACCCTGCGATAACAGTGAAACTACTTAGGACATGTAATAGCCCCTTATACAGATCGGCGAATGAGGTCACATCAAGCTCTGATGCTATCGTTAGATTAGGCTTCGATACAACGCGACAACTTGTGACCATCTTTGTCATGAAGGAGTTGTTTCAGAGTAAAAACAAATACTTACAAGAAAAAATGCGCAACCTTTGGCTGCATTCCAGAGAAGTGGCTTCTTTCGCTTATGTTTTGGCGAGTATTACGCCGGGAATGAACCCTGAACATGCCATGTTGGCAGGATTAATTCAGGATATAGGTACGATTCCTATACTCAATTATATAGAAAACTATCCTGATTATATGAAACTGGATTATAAAGTTGATGGCATTATTACTAAATTAAAGCGTAAGGTCGGTTGTGATTTACTTCAGAAATGGGATTTTCAGCAAGACCTCATCGAGGTGGCGGAAAACTCTCAAAACTGGACTTATGCCTCAGCTGGCGATAAACCAACTTATGCTGATATCGCGATTGCTGCCCAAGTGCACACTTTTATCGGGAAAAAAGAACATAGCGAACTACCACCATTTAATAAGATACCCGCCTTTGGAAAGTTAGGTGATGGTGGTTTGACCCCGGAACAAAGTAAGGATGTTTTGCAGCGATCACATAGGCAGATTGACGATATCCAGGCCTTGCTCAGCCCTGAACCTATTCCCCTTCTTGGCTAGTGTGATAGCTTGGATGATAAATTCAAGCGGATTATATAAGGCGCCAAAACAGGTGATGAGATTAATGCTATCTGGAAGCGGTATGATTAAACGCTCACAAAGATAAAAGCTCATCACAAGTAAAATGGCCATTAAAATGAAATCTGTATGGGCTCGAATGAGTTGATGTGTCAGTTAAAATTACACATTCAGCTACCTATCAAATAGCTTCAGAGTGATTCTTTATTGATTTTATGTGTAAAAAAAAACTCTGGTACAGCTTATGCCTCCTAAATTAGAAGGAAATTAAACTAATTATTTAGTGATATTAGGAATAGCCTGTTTATCAACATAGGCAAAAGAGTACTAAAAGTAAGTTCCGGTCTTTCATTTGTATTACACCTTGATTCATTCTTTAAAAATTACAATAGAGAGGGTGCATGATGTTTGTAAACCTACCATCCAGAATCCGTTATTTATCACGTTTAATGTCAACGGCCATACCCTTCGCGCTACTCATGCTGGGTAGCTATCCTATAGATGCCGCGGATCTAAACGCCAGCATGGCAAAAGCCGAATCTCCTGTTTTGCTTGAAATAGATGCAACAGATGGTTCACCTGATATAGATGGTGTGCCAGGGCCAAAAAGTGAAACAGATGATGTCGGTCAGACAGGAGAAACGCGTTTAGCGTAAGTAGCTATTGGTTTGTTCATTGCTGAGAACAGATCTACTCACTGCTACCAAAAATTGATAGCAGTGAGTATTTTATTAAGAGAAGGTATCAAAGAGGGTGCTTAGCATCCCTTTGATACACGTTCGCGTATATTATCTAGCAGTTCATCATCGCGCTCGTATGCAGTAATCAGCTCATCAAAAATGTCAAAGTTGTCATCATTCAGGTTAAATTCTTCCTCAATTCGGATCAGCTCGTTCTCTTTCTTTTCAAGGTCTTGGTGAAACTTAATTTCAGCACATTGATACAAAACGCTGTAATCAGCGTATTCTGATTTGCTCATTAGAGGCTGTGCCCAAGCTTGAAGTGACACGGCTGCAATCGATAAAATGGCTGGGGAAGTTCTTAACATCTTGGTTAAGCCTTGAATCATTCAGTTCTCCAGAAAAAAATTAGTTGAGTTGATTAAAAAGCGAGCGGTATTATAGCTCGATGTTTCTACGTCTGTGTTAAGTTGAGTGGTTGATATGTAAGGCTTTGTTATACTTAGCCATAGCGTCAGGGTATCGATTTCAAGATTTGGTAAACAGTATTGTTTAAAGCTTGCTAGCTATTAGGTATGAATATTTCGTATGCTGTGCGTCATAAATATTAGAAACCTTTAAGGAAACTTTGTATGACCACACTGATTATTGGCTTAATTATTTTTTTTGCTGTGCACTCTTTGCCCATGCTAACGACTCAACGCGAACAGCTTATTTCTAAAGTGGGCGCCTTGCCTTATAAAGGTTTATTTGCTCTGGTATCCATCATCGGTTTTGCTTTAATTCTTATGGGAAAGGCTGATGCGCCTTTTGTTTCTATTTGGCAGCCCCCTCAGGTCTTGGCCTTTGTACCTAAGCTGCTTATGTTGCCTGCTTTTATTTTATTAGTGGCGGCTTATGTTCCTTCTAATATCAAACTTAAAGTACGTCATCCTATGCTGTTGGCAGTTAAACTCTGGGCGCTTGGCCACTTACTGATTAATGGTGATTTGGCGTCTATACTGTTATTTGCTTCCTTTTTGATTTTTGCTGTACTAAGTATGATTAGTGCAAATAAGCGTGCTGATTGGTCTAAGCCAGAAGTCAAACCTTTCTATATGACCATCGTGGTGATTGTGTTGGGGGTGGTCGCCTATGGTGCCGTCGCAATGAATCATGCTAAATTATTTGGTGTTGCCTTGTTTTAAGATCGACAGCTTTAAGATCGACAGCTTTAAGATCGACAGCTTTAAGATGATCGTTTTAATGGCGATAAAGGTATTTAGGTGCGTTCCGGTTTATATTTAGTGAGAGCTTAAGCATATGGGTATATTGTTTTTTATTTTTAGTTTATTAAGCATGGCCTTAACCGTGAACGTTCTTCGGCCGCTTTATCAACATCCAAAATTGATCGTGCCCAGCTTTTTATTTGGCTGGCTAGCGGGTGAGCTCGCCTTGCATGTGATTGCTTTTCAGTTAATTGTGGTATTTTTGTTTGTCTGTTTTGGTGTCGCTTCTGGTTTTTGGGCTGGGGTGTCACTCGTTTTGTGTGTCATTTCATGGTTGATGTTGGTCTATCACTACTATGCTGGCTACAAGGCTAAAGTCTTAATGGACAGTATCGTGATACCGCATCGTAGACAGCAAGACATCAGTAGTTGGGTGCGCCATTCAGAATTAGATACGATGCGTTTTATACAGCCCTTTATGAGCTGGAAAGACGAGCAGGTTGAAGTGCTCAAAAACATTGTTTACCACGAAGTGGATGGCTTTCATTTAAAACTGGATATTCGTCGCCCGCGGGATGTACCGAAAAATGCGCCTGTGCTTTTTCAAATACATGGGGGCGCTTGGACCAGAGGTTACGGTAGTAAGAATGAACAAGGCATCCCTTTGATGACAGAAATGTCAAAAAGGGGCTGGGTGAGTGTGTCGATTGATTACCGTATGAGCCCGAAGGCTACTTTTCCGGACCATATTATCGATTGTAAGCGTGCCCTTGTCTGGGTAAAAGAGCACATTGCTGAATATGGTGGTGACCCTGACTTTATTATTGCGACGGGCGGTTCGGCTGGTGGGCATTTATCTTCTCTTGTTGGCGTGAGTGCCAATAAGGCAGAGTTTCAACCAAGCTTTGAAGATAAAGATACTACAGTACAAGGATGTGTCCCTTTTTACGGCATGTATGACCTGTTAGATAGCCAAAAACTTCAGCTCAGTCTTGGTCTTGAAATTATCCTGCGCAAGAGCATCATTAAACAAACAAAGCAGGAAAATCCTGATTTATATCGTTTAATGTCACCTATTACGCATATCCATAAAAGTGCGCCACCTTTTTTGCTTGTCCACGGCGATAAAGACTCACTAACTTCTCTAGGTGAAGCGCAATATTTTGCCAGTCAATTAGATGAAGTTTCAACACAGACCGTTGAGTTTGCTGAAATAGCGGGTGCTCAGCACGCTTTTGATATCTTCTCATCACTTCGCAGCGATTATGTACTGCAAGGTGTGGCTGAGCGTTTGGGGCAGTGGCATCGAGATTTTGAAGAAAATAAGAAATAATATATAGAATATCTTCTGATTGGCGACATAATCTGTCGCTATGATTCTTAATATAACTCCTGTACCAAGGCAAAGGCCTTTTCAATACGACAGGAGTTATATTATGTTTCGAGTTAATGCATTTACCCAGAAAGGCACTAAATTCCGTTTTCGCATCAAGAGCGATAATATTCACATTGTGCGTGATTGTTTGAAGACTATTTTTGCTGGCCAGAATATGCGTTTGGTTTTGGTTGAGCCAGTATAAGTATCTATTCATATTGGGAACGCATCGCATCTAAGGCGGTGGTTAAGTCGTTCCTGATTATACTGGGAGAGAGAATTCGGGCTTGAGAACCGAGCGAGAGTAGCCAGTTCTTAAGTTGAATTGTGCGCCTTACTTCGGCTTCTAATAGCCAGCTTGAGTCGCTTTTCTGTGTAAGTATTTGCTTAGCACTGATAGGGCTTTCTTTTAAGTCTGATAATAAATTGCTGAAGGGTTGAACTGAGATTTCAAGCTTTAAGGTATAGCGTGTTGAATCTTTCATCTCAAGTAGTACATCCATATGCCCGTCATCAAGGTAGGTCTTTAGATGAAAGCTGTCAGGCACGCTGTTTGGAAGGGGGCTGATTTCAATCTCTGAAACTTTATGAATTAGGAAGCTTCGAAATGCGTCTTCACCTTTCGCGATGTCGCTATCTTTTTTAGCGATTAAATATAACTTTGGCAGCATGATGGCGACGCCATAGGGGTGTAAATCATAATCTTTGATTTGGTTTCTATTTGAATAAGTGATCTTAACTCGTTTACCTTCAAGGATTGCGCGATAAATGGAATTTAAAATATCAACATCATATTCCGCTGCTTTGAGTTGTTGGCCTCGTTGAAAAAACTCAACAGCTTGAGTTAGGCGTTGGTAATGCTTTGTGCTTAATTTTTGGTCTTTCTTGCGAAGCTTTTCTTCGGCGCTTTGGAATATTCGTTTTAGTTCTTGTTGTGTTTCTGAAGGGAGAACTTGCTTTAGGTGTTTTTGAGAAACAGAGAGTGCAAGTGCCATAAAGGCAGGCATTTTCTCAAAGCTGTAACTTAAGTGTTGGTAGGGGTCTAAGCGCCATAGGCGGCTCTTACCCAAGCCTTTCTTTTGTGAAAGTCCAAAGTCATTATCAAAGGTGCTATTTTGGGCGTCGCTGTCCTCGTCTTCAGCAATGTCATCCTCAGCTATGTCATCTTCGCTCATCTCACCTACAACCTCGTCCCCTAATAAAAAGTTAAGATCTCTTTGTACTAGGCGGAATTGGCTTTTAAGTTTTGATTCCTGCGTGTCGATGTAAGCTGTTTCGCTCAGGTGCTGGATGATTTTTTCTGTGCCGATCTCAGTGTGCTGAGACTTTAAGTAATTTAGTATTTCCAAACGTCTCAGAAAAGTTTTCATAAGAATATAACCAGGTTAAAGACTGAGCGTTCTAAGCAAACCAACAAAACTGACGAATAATAAAACACTTCCCATAAAGCGATAAAACACCACGGAGTCTGTTTGCTGTAATTTACGATGAAACTTTAAACCTAATAGGTGCCCTAAGCCGGCGCAAGGGAGCAGCCATAGTTGATGAATGAGCTGGAAGTCTACTTCTAGATAAATAAATGCGCTGACTTTGATGCTGACAAGAATAAACCATAAGGCGAAAAGCGTGTTTCTTAGTTGGTGCTTACTTACGTGAGAGGCGAATACTGCCGTCAAGAGAGGCGCGCCTATCAGAGATGTTCCGCTGACGTAACCGCCCAGCATCAGGAATAATACATCGAGCCACTTATGTTGACTCTTGAAAGGTTTATTGAATATGTAAGAGATGGAATAAACAGCAACGATCGAAAAGATGATAAAACCCATTACCGTGGCAGGTAAAGTAATTAAGCCAAATACCCCAATCAGCTTAGGAATGAGCATAATCAAGAGGGCTTTTTTTAAATAGGGCCAATCAATCGTACTAATAGGCATCGTGCCTTCTGTTTTGATATCCTGCTTTAAATACTTTTTTCGAACCCGGTAGTTTTCGAAAAATATTAAACCTGAAAAAAATAGTAACTGTAATGAAATGATGGGTAAATATAGTAAGGCATCATTATGGATAAGTAATAAAAAAGGCAGTGACAGAACCGCTCCGCCAAAACCCAGGCCAGAGCGCACAAAACCGCTCCAAACAAAGATCATGGCGATTAGGCAATATTGAAATAGGGCAAGCTCAGACATTTAAAATCAGGTTTAACTAGAGCGGGAGTTTTTCTTTTCGGCATCTTCAGCTGCTTGCCTGGCTTCAATTATGGCACGAAATAAGGCCATTTCCTGTTCCATCATTTCAGGGGTTTCAAGACAAATTTGACCGAGTTTGCCTGAGCGAAGCTCATTTAATACGATAGTCGACGCTTGATAGATATCTACGATGCCTCCTGCGCGTAAGCAGCCACGCTTACTGCCAATCAGCTTAAGTAGCTCCAGGTCAGTCATATTTTCATGGCTGATATCAATATCGGCTAATTTGAAGCGTGCTCGTAATGCTTCTTCATAATGGGCTGCAAGAAACTGCAAAGTAAACATGGCGACCGATTCATACTCCATCGCTGTGTCTTTGACGGCCCCTGTCGCAGCTAAACGAAAGCCACAGGTTTCGGGTTCAAGTTTTGGCCACAGTACGCCAGGGGTATCTGAAAGAGTAATGCCATTATCAAGATCAATTTTTTGTTGGCGTTTGGTAACAGCGGGTTCATTGCCTACTTTAGCGATCGCGCGTCCGGCCAGAGAGTTAATTAAGGTTGATTTTCCCACATTTGGAATGCCCATGATCATCGCGCTAACGGGTTTATCTGAATCCTGTCTGTGTGGCGCCAGCTTACGACACAAATTACCGATTGCCCCTTTATTGGGCAAAGTTGTAGCAGAGATGGCGAGGGTTTTAACGCGAACGTCTTGCTCAAAATGCTGTTGCCAAAGTTTAACGGTTCCAGGGTCTGCCAAGTCAGATTTATTGAGTATCTTGATGCAGGGTTTATCACCTTTCAATCTCTGTATCATGGGGTTTGAGCTACTAAACGGAATTCTTGCATCCAGTACTTCAATCACCACATCTACCTTAGACATGACTTTTTTGATTTCTTTTTGGGCTTTGTGCATGTGCCCGGGGAACCATTGAATTGCCATGTTATTTACTCTGTTTCAGCTGCGAATAGACCTTGCTGTTTTAGGTCCTCAATGTGTTTGTTTTTTAAGTTAACGTAATTGTTCGCGGTATAACTAAAAAAACTTTTCTCTTTGTCACTTAGCGGGCGAGCTTGTTTAGCGGGGCTGCCGCGATATAAAAAACCAGATTCAAGTACCTTACCTGGGGGTACGATGCTGCCAGCAGCCAAAATAACTTCTTCTTCGATTATCGCGCCATCCATGACAATCGCGCCCATGCCGACTAAGACACGATCCTTGACTGTGCAGCCATGTAATAAGGCTTTATGGCCAACGGTGACATCAGAACCGATAATTAAGGGGAACCCATCTGGATTAAAAGGCCCTGCATGCGTGATATGTAATACTGAGCCATCCTGAATGCTGGTACGTTCACCAATTCGAATTTTGTGCATATCGCCTCTGATGGCGACTAATGGCCAAATCGAACTATCGTCTCCTATAGTGACATCACCAATGACAATGGCTGTAGGGTCGACAAAAACATTTGCCCCAAGTTGAGGTGTTAAATCAAGATACTGGCGGATACTGCTCATGTGACTGTCTCAAATAGTGGTGAGAAGAATATTTGGCTTAGGCTGTGATAATAAGTGTGAGGAGAGAATACCCAAATTTAAAAATGATCACCAGTGCGCAGAAGCTTTCGATAAGGGAATTTATGATGAATGCTATCGTGAATAAATAAATTATGCTTTAAAGTCACGACTTTGCCCCCATAATGAGCTAATAAATATTAGCTGTCAGTAGAGATTAAATATAGATGAATCCATTATTAGTTGAGTCCGCATTACCTGATTTCGAAAATATTACGATTGATCACTTTGAGCCCGCACTTGAACAAGTCCTGGCTGATAATCGTCAGTTGGTTGACAACTTGGTCGAAAGTGGCGCATCGACCTGGGATTCTTTAGTTTACCCAATAGAAAGTTCTGATGATCGTTTAAATAATATTTGGTCAATCGTCTCTCATTTTAATTCGGTACTTAACTCCGAGGAATTAAGAGAAATATATAAGCGATTGATTAGCAAGCTGACAGATTATCAAACAGAAATAGGGCAGAACGTTAAACTTTATGAGGCATATAAACGTTTATCCGAAAGTGATGCCTTTCAAGATTTAAATCAGGCACAGCAGCAATCTATAAATCATATTTTAAGAAGTTTTAAGCTGTCTGGTGTGGCTTTGCCTGAAGCCCAAAAACAGCAATACTCAGAGTTGAAGCAGAAGCTCTCTGCATTATCAAACCGCTTTTCTGAAAATGTTCTTGATGCGACCCAAGCTTGGACCAAACTTTTTAAGAAGAAAAGTGATTTGCCTGGTTTGCCTGAAAGTACATTGCAGTTATTAGCCAGTTTAGCAAAAGAGCATGGGCATAAAGAAGGTTATTTAGTGACTTTGGACGCACCCTCTTTTGTTCCTGTGATGACCTATTGCGAAGATGCCAAGCTTCGTGAATTGGTATATGAGGCGTATATTACGCGTGCATCTGAACATGGCCCAAATGCAGGTGAATGGGATAATAGCCAAAATATTCACGACACGCTTTGTGCTCGACAGGCGCTGGCTAAATTACTCGGTTTTGAAAATTATTCTGAGCGCTCCTTGGCGACTAAAATGGCGGGATCAGTTAATGAGGTAGTCGACTTTCTTGAGCAGTTGGCGGATAAAGCTATTGATGTAGCCAAAACTGAATTTAAAGCCTTAGAAGCCTTTGCCAAAGCTGAAGATGACTTAGAAGATATTAATGTTTGGGACACCACTTTTTATACTGAGAAGCTTCGTCAACAGCGTTTCGATATTTCTCAAGAAGAGCTAAAGCCTTACTTTCCAACGCCAGTTGTTTTACAAGGCATGTTTGATGTGGTTGAGAAACTATTATCAGTTCAGGTGACTGTGCGACCGGAGATTACGACCTGGCATGATGATGTGTCTTATTACAGCATCTCCTCTGACGGCCAAGAAATAGCTGGTTTTTATCTTGATTTATATGCTCGTAAGAATAAGCGTGGCGGAGCATGGATGGCTGACTGTCGTACGCGCCGTCGTTTATCTGATAGTGAATTACAGTTGCCGGTGGCATTTCTAGTTTGTAATTTTACTCCGCCTGTTGATGGTGACGCGAGTTTATTGACACATAATGAAGTAACTACATTATTTCATGAGTTTGGTCACGGTTTACATCATATGTTGACTAAGGTTGAAGTGGCGGGGGTTTCGGGTATTGCCGGGGTACCTTGGGATGTTGTCGAATTGCCCAGTCAGTTCCTGGAAAACTGGTGCTGGCAGGAAGAGTCTATTAGCATGATTAGTCGTCATCATGAAACCGGTGAATCGCTACCCAAAACATTGTTGGATAAAATGCTTGCTGCCAAGCATTTTCAGAGTGGCATGTTAATGGTGCGTCAGGTCGAGTTTGCTATGTTTGATTTCTTATTGCATCGCGATTTTTGTGAGACAGGAAATACCGATGTGCTTGCTTTGTTGGATGAGGTAAGAAATAAAGTCTCAGTTAAAAAACCACCAGAATACTCTCGTTTTAGTCATGCTTTTACACATATTTTCTCCGGTGGTTATGCGGCAGGTTATTACAGTTACAAGTGGGCGGAAGTGTTAGCCGCTGATGCTTTTTCTCGTTTTGAAGAGGAAGGTATATTTAATCCGAAAACTGGGCAAGACTATAAACAGGCTATTCTTGAAGTCGGTGGCTCAATTGACGCTATGGATATGTTTGTGAATTTCCGAGGCCGTAAGCCTAGTGTGGACCCTTTGTTACGGCAAGCAGGTATTGAATCTTAAATCCTGGCAATTATAGAGAGCTTAGTAAGCTTTCTATATGAATCATTTTGATTGCTAGGTATGTGAATTTTAAAAAGAGTTAGATGTATGACAAGTAAAAAACGTTTTATTGCAGGAGCTGTTTGCCCTCGTTGTGGCGAGATGGATAAGCTGGTGAGTTACTCAAATGAGCAAGATACAATTAAAGAGTGTGTTGCTTGTGGTTTTGAAGAGAAACAAGCAGTTCAAGTTGAATTAGATGAATTAGGTACGAGAGTTAATCACCTGCCTGAAGATGATATGAGTAATCAGGATGGGTCTGTACAAGTAGTACAAATAATGGATTTGCCCCAAAAATAATACTGCCGAGCGATCTGTCTAGGGTACATTTACTAATTTTTTAGTTTTTTAACTAATATGGTAAAAGCACCTTTTTCAATATGGATTTCAGCATTTCCAGAAAAACTGATGGGGTCGCCATCTATTTGAACAAAAAGAGTCGCTTTGCCTGAAATAGAGATAGTATTGGTCTGTTGGTATGTCATTAATGTGGGCTTAAGTTTTCTCTTTTGAGAGGCAGCTAGAAAGGTTTTTAATGTTGTCCAAGCATTCGTGTATTTGCTGATAGCAACATCCAATAAGCCATCATCGCAGCGCGCATCGGGCGTTAGCGACCAGCCTTTAGCATACGTTTGCATGTTGGATATGACTGCGTGGGCACTGCGTGTTTCTTTTGTCGTTTCATTATTTAAAATACATTCTGTGCTTACCTCGAAGTGGTCTTGGCCAATTCCCCTTAGTGCCAGAAGGCCAGCAATGGCGTAAACGAGATCTCCCCAAAATTGATAGAGCCTTTTGAGTGAACCATTGCGTAATTGGTTTACAACTTGAGCCACTTTAGCCCCAAAACCAATTTCTAACATGGCGAGAAATAAGATGTCGCTTTGATCTTTTTGCTTAAGTATGCAGGCGTCGACCTGCTTTGTTTGGCCTTTAGATATTAACTCTATAGCGGCTTTGGCTTCGAGAGGAATATTGAGTTCTCTCGCAACGACGTTAGCATTGCCCATCGGAATAAATGCAATATCTGTTGTTTGTTTAGAGGATCTAAGGCCTGAAACCAGTTCGCGCAGGGTGCCGTCACCACCGACCAAAACAATTAACTGAACTTTTTTGCCCCACTCTTTAGCCAGTAGTGTTTCAATATGGCCAGCATACTCTGTGGCAACTACAGATTCAGTTAGCCAGTTATGTTGTTCTAAATATTGCTTAGCCTTTTGAGCGAAATATGCCGCTTTACCTCTGCCTGCGAGTGGGTTGTAAATGACGACTGCGCGGCGGAGCGTACTTTCACTATTCAACAAATGTACCTTTAGATTTTATTGTGGACGTTACTGTTTTCACTCGAACTGTTTTATATGAGCATGATAGAGCCACACTATACACTTATGGCTAAGGGTGGATCTATAGTTCTGACTGCTCTTCTAAAATTACGATTATATTGGATAATACCTCGCGCATATCAGTCAGGGTTTTAGTGCGTTTCATAATATCGTTCATGTTTTGTTCCAGAGAGCTGATTTTTGGCGCGGCGCGGCGTATGCCTTCGCTAATAAACTCATAAGGGTAATGGTGATCTTGTACACTTAATTTGTTTAATTCAGATATTTCTTGAGAGAACAGGCTGATGATGTCGTAAATGAGGTCTTTATGTTCAATGTTTGATGCTTCCCAATACGCATCATCCAATAATTCTCCAAACGCAAGGAATTCATTCATAACATGGGCAATAGAGGGGTTGGGCATAATTCCTATCCTGGTGTGAGGTGTAATACGAGATGTAAACGGGCGTGCTTACAATAAAAATAATAGCATTGATAGCTAGGTTTTGTTGTTAGATTTAGCTTGAAATAAATCATAGCACTTAGATGTACTTATGCCTTCAAATGTGAACAACTGTAATATCGACTTACATAAACAAGGTTTTATTTGTTTGAATTATCTGCTGAAACAATCGCTTACCAATGCTTACCTGATAGTGATAACTGGAGCCAATGAAGGTCTGCATCGACTTCTATACTTGAGGCTCAATTATCATATTAAGAGTGATGTACATGAGAACCTTGCAGTTTCAGCGTCAGCGTCTTGAAAGTGAAATTATCGAGAGTAAATCTAAAGTTTGGCAAATAAGAGACAGTGACTTTCCTGACTTGAAAGCACTGAATCAATTGCACGATACGATTGAGCGTAATATGCAGCTGATCAATATGATTGATCAGCATTTGTGCTCAGGAGAAAGTCGAAAATTACAGCAATCTGGTTAGACTGCTGTATCTAATAAGAATTTTAATAAGCCTGTACTTATTAGTTAGAGCGTCGGCCTTACGATGGCAGTGCCTTGGAAGGTGAAGATAGGGATAGGCTCTTTGTCTATTATTTGAATATCTTCGTCATCCAGAGTGGGTGAACCATCAGCGTCTAACTCATAGGTAGTATCATAGCCCAAATCTAAAACTTCGATAGCAGCAAGGCCGTTAGGGAAGTTTGCTTGCTGCTCAGCATCTAGAGCATCATAACGCTCTTGAGAAACAGCTAGTCTTTCACAGCTTGTTGGGTTGATAATGACGATATCGCTGTTCGGGGCTTCATCTAATGCTATAGATCTATCAACATCATCCAAGGTGAACCCTTGTCGTAAAATCGCATCAGCATATTCTGATATGTAGATTTTAATTACGCTATTAGTGCCGTCATCATTAGTGTAAGCCACTTCTGATTTAAAGCGTTGAATGCCGGTAAAGGATGAGCCTGCAATGTCATAGGATTTTAACGCCAGTATATTGTTCTCATCTGTTTGCTCATTCCCATCACTATCCAAGCCGCCGTCACAGCTATCGTGCTGAGGTGTTCGGGTTGCTGTTCCATCTGGGCATTCAACGGTGTTGTTGTCTTCATCTTTGCATAATGAGTTCAGATCATTGATAGCAAAAATACCCACTTGAGTGGTATCAAAGTCGTCATCGGCAAAGAGGTTTTCAGTTTTATCGTCGCTCGAAATACTTATTTGTCTAATGTTTGCTTGGTTATAACCCTCGGACTTGAAGTTATCGACGTGAATACGATCGGTGCCTGCAAATGAGGTTTTAATGATGGTGTCTGCATTGTCAGGGTCAGCTTTTACCAGGGTTAAAAATACACTCTGGTCGATAATATGATTGGCTGCTTCGACAACAAGAGAAGGAATGTAGCTTAAGAAAAAAGAGGCGTCAAAATAGCTTAAAATATTGAAACCTTCAACTTCCTGATTGAAACGGATTGCCGTATTTTGATAATTACAGAAAGCGTCATCTTTTTCGATCGCCAGAGTCATTTGCTGCTTGGCTTCAACGAATGTTTCGATGACTTTGTCAGGGTTGGTCGCTGCTATAACGCTTTCCATGTAATCGAGAGGGTTATCAGCAGATTCCACAACGCCATCGGTCACAACATAGCCCATATAATCTGCTGATCTTGAAATTATAAAATTTAACAGTGCTTGTTCGTCGATTGTTGGTACTCTGGGTGTTATCGGGTCACCAGCGCCAACGGCGGTTGTTTGCGCATCTTTAAGGCTGTTCAGCATATCTTCAAGATATAGCTTGTAATCATTATCGGGCGCGTTGGCGGTAACTTGATAACTGGTGACGGGGGTTATGAGTGGTAGAAATGCTTCGCATTGTTCCTGAGTCGTTTCAAAAGAAGGTGTACAAGCGAGTAAGGTAACTAATGAGGATAAAGTGAAAACTGTATTTCGGAAGACATTCATTAAAGTTTGGCTCCAATTTCTTGCCAGGTTTTATGTAAGATTAAGGCATCATTTGCAGCACGATGCCTAACAAGTTGTAAAGAGTCTATAACGCCAGCCCTAATGTCTTGCCATCGATCAATTTGTACTTCGTCAAGAATTGATGTGATGGAATCCAGTTCGAAATTAGGTTTGCACTTACCGGCTTTGAATAGTCGGTGTAGCCAAAAGCTATCAAAAGCCCAGGCATCACAGTAAACGGAGCCATCAAGTAATTCATTTAGCTCTGAAATGACCTGGCTGACTTCAAGGCCTTCATCTTCAAGCGTTTGCTTAGCTATGCCGTGAATGCGTGCAGCCTTTTCGGACCAATCATGCCAAAGTACGTGTGGTTTGATAAGCCAGCTTTTGGTTTCGCCATTTGGTAGACATATACCGACTTCAATGGGGTAACTAGAAACTAAGTCTAAACTTGAAGCTTCAAAGTCGATAAATATAGGTGTGTTTTTGCTAGGCATGGGTTTGGCGTTCTACTGGTATTTAAGCGGGCTATGCTGCTCTTTAAAAATATAATTGAAACGTTCAAAACGTCGCGTCTTATTTAATTGGTAACGCAATATATAAAGCAAAGAGACAACAAGTAAGTGAGGCATTTTAATCGTTAACGAAATGTACTTCAAACCAAAGCGTTCAGCCTTGTGAAATAAAACCAAAAATTAATCTAGATACCTGTCAATATTTTGGCGTTTATTTGGAGCGGTTCCTTGAAATTGCATAAGTTGTCCATATCTAGATAGTAATTAAGATTTTAAGATGGCCTGGTATAGGCGAATATAACGAGGTGTTTTTATGCGAATAGATCGATTAACCAGTCGCTTGCAAGTAGCGCTTTCTGATGCTCAGTCTGTGGCATTGGGTAAGGATCACCAGTTTATTGAGCCTGTTCATTTGATTCAGGTGCTTCTGGATCAAAATGGTAGTGTGTCAGCTTTGTTGCGCCAATTGTCGATTGATGTAAAAGCATTCAGAGCTGAGGTTGGGAAATTGGTTGATTCATTACCTACGGTTGAAGGTAGTGATGGTGACATTCATATGTCAAATGATCTCGGGCGTATGTTGAATATTGCAGATAAATTAACCCAGAAAAAGGGTGATCAGTTTATATCGAGTGAAATGGTGTTATTGGCTGCGCTTGGAGACAGAGGTGGCTTAGGTGAGTTGTTGAAAACCTATGGTGTGCAACTACCAGCTTTGGAAAGTGCAATTCAGCAGGTAAGAGGAGGGGATGCGGTGAATGATCAAGGTGCAGAGGAAAATAGAGAAGCTTTGGATAAGTTTACAGTTGATTTGACTGCGAAAGCTGTAGAAGGAAAGCTTGATCCAGTGATCGGGCGTGATGATGAAATAAGACGTACGATTCAGGTTTTGCAGCGTCGCCGTAAGAATAATCCAGTTTTAATCGGTGAGCCGGGTGTAGGTAAAACCGCAATTGTTGAAGGTTTGGCTCAACGCATTGTGAATGGTGAGGTGCCTGACGGCCTTAAAGATAAGCGTGTGCTTTCCTTGGATATGGGGGCGCTGATTGCGGGGGCAAAATTCAGAGGGGAGTTTGAAGAGCGGCTGAAAGGTGTTCTGAATGAGCTTGGTAAGCAGGAAGGTCGGATTATCCTGTTTATCGATGAAATTCATACTATGGTTGGTGCGGGTAAGGCTGAGGGTTCAATGGATGCTGGCAATATGTTAAAACCAGCGCTTTCTCGGGGAGAGTTGCATTGTGTTGGCGCGACAACTTTAAATGAATATCGAGAGTACATAGAAAAAGATGCTGCCTTAGAGCGTCGTTTCCAGAAGGTATTGGTTGAAGAGCCTACGGTGGAAGATACTGTGGCTATTTTGCGTGGTTTGAAGGAGCGCTATGAAGTGCATCATGGTGTAGAAATTACCAATAGCGCAATTATGGCTGCTGCCAAATTATCGTATCGCTATATTGCGGATCGCCAATTGCCAGATAAGGCCATTGATTTAGTGGATGAGGCGGCGAGTCAAATTCGTATGGAAATGGACTCTAAGCCTGAGTCGCTAGATCGTTTGGAGCGCCGGTTAATTCAAATGAAAATAGAGCGAGAGGCGCTAAAGAAAGAAAAAGATGCGGCTTCAAAGAAAAGTGTGGCGGAGTTAAATGCTGTTATTGCCGATGTTGAAAAAGAGTTTGCAGATTTAGAAGAGGTTTGGTTGGCTGAAAAAGCAGCATTGCATGGCTCCCAGAAAGTTAAAAGCCAGTTGGAACAGGCACGTGTTGAACTTGAAAGTGCGCGTAGAGATGGTGATTTGGGCTTAATGTCTGAGTTGCAGTATGGAAAAATTCCTGAGCTTGAACGTCAGCTAGATATGGCCAGTCAGGCCGAAATGATGGGTATGACTTTACTTCGTAATCGCGTGACTGAAGAGGAAATTGCCGAGACGGTTTCTAAATGGACGGGTATTCCTGTTTCAAAAATGCTGGAAGGTGAAAAGGAAAAATTGTTACGTATGGAGTCATCCCTTCATGAAAGAGTGATTGGTCAATCAGAGGCTGTGGAGGCTGTATCGGATGCAGTTAGGCGGTCACGCGCAGGTTTGTCAGATCCGAATCGTCCAAACGGTTCCTTTATGTTTCTAGGGCCAACAGGGGTAGGTAAAACAGAGCTTTGTAAGTCTTTGGCTAATTTCCTGTTTGATACCGACGATGCCATGGTACGTATTGATATGTCGGAGTTTATGGAAAAGCATTCTGTTGCGCGATTAATTGGTGCGCCTCCGGGGTATGTCGGATATGAAGAAGGGGGTTATCTGACTGAGGCGGTAAGGCGCAGGCCTTATTCTGTTTTGTTACTTGATGAGGTTGAGAAGGCACACCCTGATGTTTTTAATATTCTTTTGCAGGTTCTGGAAGACGGGCGTTTGACAGATGGACAAGGGAGGACGGTAGATTTTCGGAATACCGTTATTGTTATGACCTCAAATCTTGGGTCGGATGTTATTCAGTCAATGGGGATTGAAAAGTCTGGTTATGAGCAGATAAAAACAGCAGTTATGGAGTCTGTCGCTGTACATTTTAGGCCTGAATTTATTAATAGGATTGATGAGGTGGTGGTGTTTCATTCATTGGCTGCTGAGGAAATTCAGGGTATAGCTAAAATTCAATTGAAGGGCTTGAGCGAACGATTGTCCGAACAGGATATTAATTTGCGGTTTGATGATGCTGCTATGAGTAAGTTAGCTGAAGCAGGCTTTGATCCAGTCTATGGGGCACGTCCGCTTAAACGAGCTATTCAGCGTTGGGTAGAAAATCCCCTGGCGCAGCAAATACTGTCAGGTGAGTATGTGGCGGGGGATACTATTGTAGCGAGAGTCAGCGGTGAAAAACTTGAGTTTACCAAAGCTTAGTGAGTGAAAATAAGATTATTTGACTGTTAGATATGAAAAAGGGGCTTAGTATCGGCCCCTTTTTTTTGAATTATTGCCTGTCTATTTTAGGAGCAAAATTCTTTAATTTGCTGCTGGTAGGCTGTCTTTTTCTTATTGATTTCATCAGGGGTTAAATAACGAAGTTTACCCTCTTCTTCTATCCTGACGCGGCTCTTTTCCATTAGGGTTTTGAGATTATTTTTAATTGCTTGGCATTGAGCGTTGAGTTCGCGCTTTTTGCTTTCCCTTTGGAGCTTTTGTGCTTTAGCTTCGAGTGCCTTATTTTGTTTTTCGTCTAAAGAGGCAGCTTGCTCAATGGGGTTTTTTCTAAGCTGTAAGTTCTTTTGTGTTCGTATTCTAAGGCTTTCTGCTGAGGTGTTGTTTGGTTTGCGGTCGGAGTAGTGTACTTCGCCGTTATCATCTATCCATTTATACACTTCTGCTGAGTGTAAATTTAAGCTTAAACTGCACAGAAAAGTAAACAAAACAGCAAGTATGCATGGATTTAAATTGTGCATTAAGTGTTTTGAATTCATTTGGTCTCTTTCCTGTTTGGGGTGATTTAACAGCTTAACTATAAACTATAGATGGTGTTTTGGCTGTTTTTCGACAAAAAAATTCAAAAGCATGTCAAAAATATACAATTTATATTGACTCTGTTTATTAAGGTGTCAGAATTGTTGGTTGCTTTTTCTAGGGTTTTACAAGTGTCGTTTTTTTAACGGTAATCGTTTTTAACGGTAACAGTATCCCCAAGCGTATTTGAGTTGCTTTCTTATAAAATAATGGAAGCGGCAGTGATAAAAATATGGCGTCTCATTACATAAAAAATGCCTCGCCAGGCGAAACTCCACGCCAATATTTATCATTCAAATAGCGCTAGATTGCATCCAGCACGCTTCCACAAGAAGTGAGAGTTAACTCGGATTAAGCTTCCAAAAACTATTTAACAGAAGGTAATTATCGTGGAGCTATTATCTGGCGCCGATATGATCGCTCGTTTTTTGCAAGACGAGGGTGTTGAAAACATATACGGTTACCCTGGCGGAGCAGTACTTCATATTTATGATGCGCTATTTCGGCAGGACAAGGTAGAACATATTTTGGTTCGTCATGAGCAGGCTGCTGTTCATATGGCGGATGGTTATGCAAGAGCAACGGGTAAAGCGGGGGTGGTGTTAGTAACCTCTGGTCCAGGTGCGACCAATACTATAACGGGTATTGCGACTGCATTTATGGACTCTATACCTATGGTGGTGTTGTGTGGTCAAGTGCCTTCAACCTTAATTGGTGAGGATGCATTTCAAGAAACGGATATGATGGGGGTCTCGCGTCCAGTCGTTAAGCATAATATGGCTGTACGTAGTGTGTCTGAGATTCCTGAGGTGCTGAAAAAGGCATTTTATATTGCGCAATCGGGTCGTCCTGGGCCTGTTGTAGTCGATATTCCAAAGGATATGACTGCGCCAAATGAGCGCTTCGAATATGTGTATCCTAAGAAAGTAAAACTACGTTCTTATACGCCGCCAGTTCGAGGGCATTCTGGGCAGATTAAGAAGGCGGTTGAAATGTTGTTGGCTGCTAAGCGTCCTGTCATTTATGCAGGGGGTGGGGTCATTTTAGGGCAGTCTTCGGCGCAGCTTACTGAATTGGTTGAAAAACTCAATTACCCAGTTACGAATACCTTAATGGGCTTAGGTGGTTATCCGGGTACGGGTAAGCATAGTTTAGGTATGTTGGGCATGCATGGTACGTATGAAGCAAATGAGGCTATGCATCACTCTGATTTGGTATTGGCGGTTGGTGCACGATTTGATGATCGTGTAACAAATGGGACGGATAAATTCTGCCCCGGAGCTCGCATTGTTCATATTGACGTGGATCCTGCGAATATCGCTAAGACGGTGACTGTTGATGTGCCTATTGTGGGGCCGGTTGGTTCTGTATTGAATGATATGCTGGCTTTGATTGATGAGTCTGAAGTAAAGCCAGATGCTGACGCTATTGCTAAATGGTGGATGCAGATTGATGCTTGGCGAGAGCGTCATGGTGGTTATTATGAGCCTTCAACAGAGGATAGTATTAAGCCGCAGCGAGTAATAGAGTCCTTATATAAAGTGACTAAGGGTGACGCTTATGTCACTTCGGATGTTGGTCAGCATCAAATGTTTGCCGCGCAATATTATAAGTTTGATAAACCTAACCGCTGGATTAATTCGGGCGGTTTGGGGACGATGGGTTTTGGTCTGCCTGCTGCAATGGGGATAAAATTAAATTTCCCTGATGAGGAAGTTGTTTGTGTAACAGGTGAGGGCAGTATTCAGATGAATATTCAAGAGCTTTCAACCTGTAAGCAGTACGATTTGCCATTAAAGGTGGTTATCCTAAATAACCAATCTTTAGGGATGGTTAAGCAGTGGCAGGATATGAATTATGAGTCTCGTCATTCTCAGTCGTATATGAAGTCGCTACCTGATTTCACTAAATTGGCAGAGTCTTATGGACATGTCGGTTTAGAGGTGACTAAATTGAGTGAGTTGGATGAAACAATGGAGAAGGCGTTTGCAATGAAAGATCGTCTGGTCTTTATTAATGTATATGTTGATCCTAAAGAGCATGTTTACCCAATGCAGATTGCGCGAGGGTCAATGAATGACATGTGGCTTAACAAGACCGAGAGGACGTAGACGCTATGCGACGAATTATTTCAGTTTTACTGGAAAATGAGCCAGGAGCTTTGTCTAGAGTGGTTGGCTTGTTTTCTCAGCGGGATTACAATATCGAAACCTTAACGGTGGCGCCGACGGATGATAGTTCTCTTTCTAGGCTGACGGTGACGACGACAGGTTCAGATAAGGTGATTGAGCAGATCACCAAGCAGCTCAATAAATTGGTTGAGGTGGTGAAGCTTGTTGATTTAACCGAAGGAGCGCACATCGAACGTGAGTTGATGTTGATTAAGATTAAGGCGGCCGGTTCTCAACGTGCAGAAATTAAGCGCTCTGTGGATATTTTTCGCGGTCAGATCGTTGATGTGAACAGTTCAGTTTATACGGTTCAGATCACGGGAAGTAGTGATAAGCTTGACGCATTTATTGGCTCGATAGCTGAAGGTGGCGTGCTTGAGGTTGTTCGTAGTGGGGTTTCTGGTATCGCCAGAGGGGAGAAAGTGCTGAGTTTGTAAACTTCAGTGCTTGTTTTGGATTTAATGAATGCTGGTTGTTTCCGGCAAAGATTGTTTAGAGGATTATCATGCAAGTTTATTACGATAAAGATTGTGACCTTTCGGTTATTCAAGGTAAGAAAGTTTCAATTATTGGTTATGGTTCACAAGGTCATGCACATGCGTGTAACCTGAAAGATTCTGGTGTTGATGTGACAGTTGGCTTGAGAGCTAACTCAGCTTCAGTTGCTAAGGCTGAGGCGCACGGTTTAACGGTTAAGCCGGTAGCTGAGGCTGTTGCTAGTGCAGATGTGGTAATGATTTTGACTCCTGATGAATTTCAGTCAATTTTGTATAAAGAAGAGATTGAGCCTAACTTGAAAGAGGGTGCTACTTTAGCGTTTGCTCATGGTTTCGCTATTCATTACAACCAGGTTGTTCCTCGTGCAGATCTTGATGTTATTATGATTGCGCCTAAAGCGCCGGGCCATACTGTTCGTTCGGAGTTTGTTAAAGGCGGTGGTATACCTGATTTGATCGCTATTTATCAAGATGCGACGGGCGCTGCTAAAAAGGTTGCGCTTTCATATGCCAGTGGTGTTGGTGGTGGTCGTACTGGTATCATTGAGACTACGTTTAAAGATGAGACAGAAACAGATTTGTTCGGTGAGCAGGCTGTATTATGTGGCGGTGCAGTTGAGCTGGTTAAGATGGGCTTTGAAACCTTGACTGAAGCGGGTTATGAGCCGGAAATGGCTTATTTCGAGTGCTTGCATGAATTGAAATTGATTGTCGATCTGATGTACGAAGGCGGCATTGCAAACATGAACTACTCAATCTCAAATAACGCTGAGTATGGTGAGTATGTCACTGGGCCTAAAGTGATCAATGAAGAGTCAAGAAAGGCGATGCGTCAGGCGCTTAAAGATATTCAAGATGGTGAATACGCTAAGAAGTTTATCCTTGAGGGTGCGACAAATTACGCTTCTATGACAGCGTATCGTCGTAATAATGCGGCGCACCCAATTGAGCAGGTAGGCGAAAAGCTTCGTGGAATGATGCCTTGGATCACTAAGATTGTTGATCAGAGCAAAAACTAAGCTCCAAATTTGCGGTAAAGAAACGCTTAATAACTCTTGTGAGTGGTTGGGCGTTTTTTTTTGAGTGTGTATCGGGTAAATGGTTGCAGGTTTAATTGGTTTGTTTATCAAAATGTATTTGCTAATGTTATTATGTTGCCACTAAGTACTAACTAAGAAAGGTTGTATAGCTGATGAATGATCATCATAAGCCCTCGCAAGAGGGTGGGGTAAGTTCAGGAGATAAATCTGGATCAGATGAGTTGGGTGTTGAAGTTATAGAGGAGGAGGTTGTTGGGGGTTCGCTTATTCGAAAGAAGGGGATTTATTTACTTCCTAATCTGTTTACAACAGCGTCTTTGTTTTCTGCTTTTTATGCGATCGTAGCAGGCATAAATGGTGACTTTGATAAAGCTGCTGTTGCAATATTTATTTCAATGATACTTGATGGGCTGGATGGGCGTGTTGCGCGCATGACAAATACTCAGAGCAAGTTTGGTGAGCAGTATGATAGTTTGGCGGACATGGTTGCATTTGGTGTTGCGCCTGCCTTGGTTGCTTTTTCATTGAACCTTAATAGTCTGGGGAATTTAGGCTGGATTGGAACGTTTATACTGGTCGTTGGTGCAGCCTTGCGCTTAGCGCGATTTAATACGCAGATTGGGGAGGTTGATAGTCGTTTCTTTGTTGGCTTGCCAAGCCCTGCTGCGGCGGGTGTGGTGGCGGGATTGATCTGGATATATCATATTCACTCATTGGCTGCTTCGACGTTTGCGACTTTACTCATGCTTTTTGTTGTTGCGGGGGTTGGGGTGTTGATGGTGAGTAATATTCGGTATTACTCGTTTAAGGATCTGGATCTAAAGCGGCGCGTGCCTTTTACGGCGATTCTTGTGATGGTGCTTATTCTGTCGGTTGTGGCCTATGACCCGGCAACTGTTTTGTTGGTTAGCTTTCTAATTTACGCGCTTTCTGGTCCTTTTCAGGCGCTGGTTCGTAAAGGTAAAGGTGAAAAGTAGTATCTGTATTTAAAAGTTTAGTGTTATTTTTGCTAAAGCTGTTGACCTTAAGTAAGGGTTCTATATAATGCGCTCCTCTTCTGAAGGCGGCGCTGAAAAAGATGCTTACTAAGGAAAGAGATGGAAGCTGATTTATTAAGTTAAAACAAATAGTTAGCTTTT
>Ga0209290_1000447_pt1 | contig 30370 bp, 7 predicted proteins | sample EN1Hudsemesocosm_2_FD_184632 | JGI IMG/M metagenome (GOLD analysis project Ga0209290, IMG submission 184632) | Methane-oxidizing microbial communities from mesocosms in the Hudson Canyon - EN10B Hudson Canyon (SPAdes) (version 2) | ecosystem: Environmental > Aquatic > Marine > Cold seeps | place... | reverse complement strand
ATCGTTATCAGACTGAACAAAAGTGGCAATATTAGAAAAGTCATTCCTGAGAAAAGACTTAAACACAATAACCGAGTCTGAACTGGTACCAAAGTCAGCCTCGCCACTGCTCACTTTCTCAAAACTGTTTTTGCCGCCAATAGTATCAATCATAGAAACCCTGACGCAGCCATTATCAAAATAGCCTAAAGATTCAGCAACATAGAAAGGAGACGAAAGCGGCGTGGTAGACACGGATAGTTTAATAGGTATGCCTTGACTGTTATCAGCAGACTCTTGGCAGCCCGATAAAAACAATGAGAGTATAAGGCTTATGAGATATGCACGACATATTGAGTAAGTTCCATTTTTCATGATTAATCCCCCTGTGTGATATCCACCATTTCTAATTATAGTTAAAGTAACTAGAATTACCGCATTCTTTATGCCCATATAAATTGAACTTATGCTAAACAAATGCGTCCTAATAGAAACTAAATTGCTGAATAAACCACCATGACTCATTCGTATAAACTTTTACCGATTGCCTTTTTATATTTCACCTTGTTATTTCTCGGGCTTTTTTCATTCACTGCACAAGTGAGTGCGGCAAGCGAGGTAAATGATACCGCCCCTGACTTTACCTTGACCGATATTTATTCTGGCAAAGAAATAAGCCTAAATGATTATCGTGGAAAGATCGTACTGATCGATTTTTGGGCATCCTGGTGCGGCCCTTGCCGCGCTTCTCTACCTAACTACAACAAATTGCGAAATAAACTAAGAGCATCCGACATCGGAGATAATTTTGAAGTACTCGCGATTAATGTAGATGCGACTACCGAAGATGCTATGCGCTTATTGAATCAATATGAATTCGACTTCACCGTACTCGAAGAACGTTCAGGAAAATCTCAACGAGACTATGATCTACTCGCGATGCCCACCTCCTTCCTCATCGACCAGCAAGGCATCATCCGCATGGCGCATCAGGGTTTCAGTTTGATGTATATAGACCAACTTGAAGAAGAAATTAAGGCCTTATTTAAGGGTAACTAACCAACCTTTCCTTATAGGATGCGCCGTGCGCACCGCGTAAACCACGTGATAGAGCGACCAAACTCCCATTAATATTATATCCTCGGAGCAACGGGGCCTCTCCGGTGCGCACGGCGCACCCTTTACGTTCACATATTATTCGTGACAAGTACTCGCCCCCCCCGTTTACTCACCATATTTTTTATCACTGCTATACTTTAAATACTCATTCGACTCGTCATAAAGATTAAGCGATTTATGCCAAATAAAGAAGGCTATACACACCGTGAAACCCTATACGCCACCGCGACAAGCTGTGTTTACCGGTCAGTACGCGAAAGTGACGAAACCCCAGTAATAATAAGAACTTGCAGCGATCAGGCTAGCACATCGCAATGGGCACGTTTAGCGTCTGCTGCTGAGATCCTGCGTAGCTTTGACCACCCGGGTATCGTGAAGGTTTTAGAAGTCCTGGATAAGGCAAACCGTCCCAGCATCGTCATGGAAGATACCGACAGCATTGACCTGCCAGCCTATATTAACCAGCTTAAACCTGAACTTATCCCAGTCGAGGGTTTCCTCAATATAGCCATTCAACTCGCCGAGGCATTAAGCGTTATTCATCACGCGCAGGTGATTCATAAAGATTTGCATCCCGGCAATATCATCATTAACCCTGTGACTCTGCAGGTGCAAATAATTGATTTTGGCTTAGCCTCACTGTTATCAAGAGAACAACCCGCCTTAGCGCCGCCCGACAACCTGGAAGGAGTGTTAGCCTATATTTCACCTGAGCAAACTGGCCGCATGAACCGCTCACTCGATTACCGAAGTGACTTTTACACCTTAGGCGTTAGTTTGTATCAGCTTTTAACCGGCGAATTACCCTTTGTGGCAGACGATGCCATTGGTCTAGTGCATGCCCACATAGCCCAGATACAAAAGCCCATCAAACTAAGCCGGCCTGAAGTACCAGAAGCCATTTCGAATATTATCGACAAACTCATGCACAAAACAGCTGAAGAGCGCTATCAGAGTGCAATAGGCTTAAAGCAGGATCTAGAAATCTGTCGGCGTAAAATTGTTGCGGGACAAGACATACCGTATTTCACACTAGGTTTGCATGACATTTCTGACCGCTTCCAGGTCCCTCAAATACTCTATGGCCGCCAGCAAGAAATAAAACAACTGATGGACAGTTTTTATCGCGCAGCTCAAGGCCAACCTCAGTTATTAGCCATAAGAGGTTTTGCTGGTATCGGTAAATCGGCCTTGATTCATGAGGTACATAAACCCATTGCCGCCCACAGCGGTATTTTTACCAGCGGAAAATTTGACCAGTTTCAAAAAAATACGCCCTACTCTGCACTCAAGCACGCGTTTTCGGGCTGGATGCAACATGCACTCAGTTTAAAAGAAAGTGCCCTGAACGACTTACGTGATGAATTGAATGACGTCCTTGGCGCCAATGGCCGGGTATTAATTGACTTCATGGACATATTTGAAGTGCTATTAGGTGACTTACCGGCCTTACCCACTTTAGGTCCGCAAGAAACCCAAAATCGTTTTCATTTGGTATTACAGCGTTTTATTCAGCAAATCACCCGGCAGCGGCCCTTGGTCATTTTTATTGATGACATTCAATGGGCAGACCATGGCACGCTCAACCTTTTACCCCAACTGTTAAACATCAGTTCGCAAGGCGATGTGCACGAATCATCTGAAGAACCGCCAGGCTGTCGTTTGCTGCTTCTGGTTGCCTATCGCGATAATGAAGTTGATGAGAGCCACCCGGCCAAGCTCACTCTTGACCAAATTCAAGCAGAACACCCAAGCGCCACCACGCTGAGTTTGCAACCTTTAGCGATAGATCAGATCAATGCATTATTGGTTGATGCCTTACACCAAACGCCTCAGGCAACACATTCGCTCGCAGAACTGGTTGAACAAAAAACCGGCGGTAATCCGTTTTTTATCAACGAATTTCTCAAAACCCTCTACAGTGAGAAACTGCTTAATTTTAATCTAAACCAGCAGCGTTGGGTATGGAGCCTTGACGCAATTAAAGCCCAGGCTATTACTAATAATGTGGTCGAGCTTATGCTGGGTAAAATGCAAAAACTACCGTCTGACACTCAGCACATGCTTCAGCTAGCCTCCTGCATTGGCAGCTTATTCGACTTGCAAACACTCAGTATTATCTCGGAACAGAACATATCAGAAACGACCAAAAAGCTCTGGCCAGCACTAAAAGACGGCCTGCTATTACAGGAGGGCGGCGACTGGCTACCCGGCATCGTAGAAGATGAAAAAGAATTCAAGCAAACGGCCAAGCATTTAAGTACCCGTATATCGCCGATCGTGCCGCACTGTCGCTTTCTTCATGACAGAATGCTGCAAGCCGCCTATCAATCACTGAGTGAACCCGCACGCATACAAACCCACTTAGATATCGGCCGTTTGTTATACAAACACACTGAACAAAACCACTTAGCCTTCCATTTATTTTCGATTATCGAACAGCTGAACCAGGGTCGAACCCTAATCGAAAGTGAAGCAGAGCGCATAGAACTCGCTCAGTTAAACCTACAGGCGGCTGAAAAAGCTCAAGGTGCCAGCGCGTGGGAAACGGCGTTTGATTACGCGAAAATAGGTTTGTCACTGCTGCCTGATTCACAAAGAAAAGCACACTATTCGTTAAGCTATTCTCTTTACTTTATTTGTTGTGAATGTGAGTTTTTAAGTACTCACTTTGACACGGCCAAAGCCTTGGCTGAAGAGCTGCTAAGTTTTGCCATAATGCCTTTGGAAAAAGCGCGGGTATGCCTTTTATTAAGTTCTCAACTAGCGATGACTTACAATCAATATGGTATAAATAAAGGCTTTGAAGGTTTATCTTATTGCCGCATTGAATTACCTGAAATGGCACAAATAAATACTCAATTGGTTGAGCAAGAACACCAAGCACTGCTGCACTCATTAGATACATTTGACTGGGATAAGGCTAATCATGAGCTATCTACGCCCAAGAATGTTGACTCAGGCCAAGACAATATATTCACCACTTTTCAGGATAATATAAATTACAATTCGACAAGCGAAGATGCAATTGTTTATAAATTATTTTCACAATTGTCTGGTTTGAGTCAGGTTGCCGGTAATGTAGATCTTTTATTCTATGTCGTCTATAAGGGCTTACGTACCGTACTAGAGAGAAATTCCAATCAACATGCCATCGTTTTATACGCCATGTACGGCCTCAGTTTAAGCAAACAAGGTAAGTATGAAGAAGCCGATAAAGTAGGCAAGTTCACTTTAAGGCTCACTGAGCGCTACCCCCAATGTACAGATTTACCCTACATTTACATGGCTCTCGGTACCTTTCAGTGGTTTTACTCCCACCCCATGGAGCAGGCCATTGAGCTTCAGCTTAAGGCGCATGAAATTGGTTATGAATATGGTGATATTATCCGAGGCGTATTCGCGGGTTATTCAAATTCAATCATTAATAAATACGCACAAGGCTTGCCGCTTTCCCGTATCAAAATACACCTAAAAAAATTACAGATAATCATAGAAAAGCAAAAGATAAAAGTTTCCGCAGGCAAGCTTTATGGACGTCTTATTGACATGCTAATGGTAGATAAACTGGACCAAGACAAGCTCCCCTCTACTCTTGTAAACAAACTTAACAAAGCGGAGTTTCCCAAATCAGAATGGGAGTACATGCAAAGCAGTGTACTTAAGTCCTTCATAGAACATTTACAGCTACAGTGGTACTTCTGGAGCGACCAAACAGAGCAAGCCTGGCAGGCAGTACAAGCAGCAGAACCCTCGCTGTTTAAAATGTCTGGTTTTATCGCACCATTTGAACATCGATTTATAGCAGCCTTACTCGCTTGTCGACGTTTACCGACCGCTAATAAAAGCACGATTATAAACACCAAAGAAAACGACACTGAAACACTCCTACAGACAATCAATAAATCGCTGGATGAATTAAACACACTGGTGCCACTTTGCTGTGAGAACTTTGAACACAAACATTTATTACTTCAAGCAGAACTTGGGCAGACTCAAAACGCAACGGTAGAACAGCGTATGGCGCTTTACGAGAGCGCGATTGAATCAGCCAACATGCATGGTTTTATACAATACGCGGCCTTAGCAAACGAGTTGTATGCGCAATTCTGGTTAAGCCAAAAGCACCCTCGTTTTGCTCAAATCTACCTGCTTGATGCAATCAACCTCTACCAGCAATGGCAGTGCAAGGTAAAAGTGCACACCCTCACACAAATATACGATACACATTTCAACCTTGAGCAAGCTCACAGCCAAACCATGAGTACTAACCAGACCCTCAGCAAAAGTTTACAAACTGGTACACAGACACATTCTTACTCTCATACGCATACTTATACCCAAGCCAGTAATCATGAAGGCTTGGATCTCGCCACGGTGATGAAATCGGCTCAGGCTATCTCAGGCGAATTAGCACTAAAAGGCTTAATCGCCAAAGTGATGCATGCCATATTAGAAAACTCAGGCGCTCAGCGCGCGGCACTCATTTTGCAACAAGCTCAGGGCGCAATGGTTGAAGCCAACCTTAAATCACATAACGAAATTGATTTGCAGGCGCATTTATTAAGCGCCTCCTCTGAGCTACCGATATCTCTCATCTCTTATGTATTAAGAACCAAGACCCAACAAGTACTGCAAGAACCCAGCAATAATGCCCCTAGTAGCGCCCATGAAGCGTTTATTGAAGACGCCTATCTGCAAGCTCAGCAACCCCGCTCGGTGGTTTGTATACCGGTCATCTATCGCGACAAATTACTCGGCGCGCTCTATCTAGAGAACGCCCTCAACTACAAAGCTTTTCCGAAGGAGCGTTTTAATATTATAAATATGCTCTTGAGTCAGGCCGCTATCTCTTTCGAAAATGCCCGCCTGTTTAATGAAGTTATCGAACTAAATACCGGCTTAGAAGAGAAGGTTCACCAACGTACACTCGAGCTTGACCATAGTAATCAGGAATTAAACCATGCGGTTACCCAGTTAGAGTCGGCTAACAAAGAACTAGAAACCTTTAGTTACAGCGTCTCACACGACTTACGCGCCCCCTTGCGTACGATTAGAAGTTTCAGTGAAATTCTAATCGAAGACTACCTGGATGATTTAGAACCCGAAGCACAAATGATGCTCAAAAAGGTGATTCAGGGCGCTAAAAATATGGGCGATTTAATTACCGGTTTGCTCGACTTATCACGCATGCAAAGGCAAGAGCTAGTACGCGAGACGGTCAACCTCAGTGACATGGCAAACCATATTATCAGCGACATGCGCCTCCATAATCCGGAACGCCCTATCAGCATTAACATTGAAGCCGGTATAGCCGTTCAAGGCGACCAACGCATGCTGCGATCGGTCATTGAAAACCTTCTCAACAACGCTTGGAAATACTCCTCAAAAACCGAACATGCTAAAATCACCTTCGCCAGCAAAATTGAACAAGAACAAACCACTTATTTCGTAAAAGACAACGGCGCCGGATTTAATATGAAATATGTCGATAAACTCTTCGGCACCTTCCAACGTTTACACACCGACGATGACTTCACCGGTACCGGTGTCGGCCTCGCCACCGTTAAGCGTATTATCGAAAAACACGGTGGCAAGATATGGGCTGAAGCCGAGATAAATAATGGGGCGACGTTTTATTTTACTCTTCCTTAGTGGAAATACGCATTCCCCCTAACGGGGTCGGACCCCAAAGTCTCTTTTTTGGGCTCTGACCCCATTAAAATTCGCTTCAGCCGGTATCCATTCATGAGTCATACCGGTAGTCTTTTTAGCTGGCATCCATAAGATTTTAACACGGGGCATCAACGCAGGTGGATTCCCGCTCAAATCACTACGGGAATGACGGGAGGTAACAACGGGAGTAAAGGGGGAGTGAGTCTCACCGGAATTCCCTATCACCGTTCTATGTAACTGAGATATATCGTATTTTTTATCATTTTGAAAAGAAATATTACAATTCACTGCTATACTTTTTGAATAGCCATCAATCCAAAAAGTTATTAAACGTTTATGTCCAAGCTCAACGGTTTTAAAATTTCAGAAACGCTCTACTCCACACCGTCAACAAATGTATTTCGCGCGATTCGTGAAAGCGATCAATGCCCAGTGATACTTCGTACCTGCGATGAAAAAGCCAGTTCTTCTCAACATTCACGCTTGTCTTCATCGGCTGAAATACTTCGCGGTTTTGACCATCCTAATATTGCTAAAGTAATTGATATAATTGACCATTCGGGCCAGCCCTGGTTAATCATGGCAGACTCTCATAGTATTGATCTAGCCCAGTATTTAGACGCCCTTGAAAACAAACAACTACCGCTTGACGTTTTTCTCAACATTGCAGTTCAACTCGCCGAGGCATTGAGCGTAATTCATCACGCCCATGTGATTCATAAAGACTTACACCCCGGCAATATAGTCATTAACCCCGAAACACAGAATATTGAGATTATCGACTTTGGCTTAGCGTCGTTACTCTCACGTGAGCAACCAGCCCTTGCGCCACCTGAAAACCTCGAAGGCGTGATTTCATATATATCGCCTGAGCAGACCGGGCGAATGAATCGTTCGCTCGACTACCGCAGTGATTTTTACACCCTGGGCATCACCTTATATCAACTGTTAACTGGCGAATTACCCTTTGTAGCAGACGATGCCATTGGCCTGGTACACGCCCATATTGCCCGCGTCCAAAAGCCGGTATCACAAGCTCGGCCCGACATACCCGATGCGGTGTCAGACATTATTGACAAGTTAATGCATAAAACAGCTGAAGAGCGCTACCAAAGTGCCATGGGTTTGAAGCAAGACCTGGAAATTTGTCGTCGGCATGTTGTGGCAGGCAATGCTATCCCGCCTTTTACATTGGGTTTGCATGATATTTCTGACCGCTTTCAAGTACCCCAAGTACTTTACGGCCGAGAACAAGAAGTGAATCAACTGATGGACAGCTTTTATAAAGCCGCCCAAGGCCAGCCTCAGTTACTCGCCGTCGAAGGGTTTGCCGGTATCGGTAAATCGGCCCTGATTCATGAAGTACACAAACCCATTGCCGCGCATAGTGGTATTTTCACCAGCGGTAAATTTGACCAGTTCCAAAAAAACACCCCTTATTCGGCCCTTAAGCAGGCCTTTTCTGACTGGATTCAACATGCACTCAGCCTAAAAGAAAGTGCCCTGAATGACTTACGTGCACAATTGAATAAGGCACTCGGTACCAATGCCCGCGTACTGATCGACTTCATGGATATTTTTGAAGTTTTATTGGGTGACTTAGCCCCCCTGCCCGTACTCGGCGCACAAGAAACCCAGAATCGTTTTCATTTGGTACTACAGCGTTTTATTCAGCAGATCACCCAGCAACGTCCGCTGGTTATTTTTATAGATGACTTACAATGGGCAGACCGTGGCACCTTAAACCTGTTACCCCAGTTAATGAGTGCCGGTTTAGATGACAAATCAAGCCAAGAACTAAACCAAGAAAAAAACACAGAAAATGCTGACCAAATGGCTTGCCGTTTACTTTTATTGGTTGCCTATCGCGATAACGAAGTCGATGAAAGCCACCCGGCAATGCAAACCCTCAAACAGATTAAAACAGAGTATCAAAGTGCAAACACACTGACTTTGGCACCCTTAAAAGTAAAACAAATAAACCAACTCTTAGTTGATGCCTTGCATCAAACACCCCTAGCTACTCATCCTCTGGCCGAGTTATTGGAACATAAAACCGGGGGCAACCCCTTCTTTATTAATGAGTTTTTAAAAACACTCTACAGTGAGAAGCTGCTTAATTTTGACTTAAGCCAACAACGTTGGGTGTGGAGCCTTGAAGCAATTAAAGCACAAGCGATCACCAATAATGTGGTTGAGCTAATGCTGGGGAAAATGCAACAACTTCCTACTGTCACCCAGCATATGCTGCAATTGGCCTCCTGCATTGGCAGCTTATTCGACTTACAAACCCTGAGCATTATTTCTGAACAAAGTATGCCTGACACTATGCGTAAACTCTGGCCAGCCTTAAAGCAGGGTTTATTATTACAAGAAGGCGGTGACTGGTTACTCGGCATTGTTAAAACAGCTAGTGCGAGTCATAACTACAATGAAAGTAGCGCATCCGAGCCAAACGAACAAGATCAACAAGTAAAAAGCCATTTAAGCACTCGCATGTCGCCATTAGTGCCACATTGCCGCTTTCTACATGACCGTATGTTGCAGGCAGCCTACCAATCATTGTCAGAAGGTCACCGCCAACAGACTCACTTAAATATCGGCCGATTACTCTATAAACACACTGATGCTGAGCTATTTGAAAACCAGCTATTTTCAATTATTGAACAATTGAACCAGGGCCGAAGCTTAATTGAAAGTGAGAGTGAAAAGTTGGAGCTTGCCCAGCTGAATTTGCAAGCCGCGGAAAAAGCCAAACAAGCCAGTGCCTGGGAGACAGCCTTACGCTATGCCCGAATCGGTGCTTCGCTTTTACCCGAAAACAGCTGGGTAATAGAATATAAACTGAGCTATGAATTAAATCTGGTTCAAATCGAGTGTGAGTTCTTAACCTTTAACTTTGATGTCGCCAAAGCACTTGCAGAACACCTACTACAACAAGCAAGAACTCCTCTGGAGCATGCTCAAATATGTTTACTATTGGCTTCTCAATTACTAAGCGGCAATGTCGATTATTGCATTGAAAAAGGCCTGATGGGCTTAAGACATTGTAATATTCAAGTACCCAATATAGCAGAGATTGATGATACCTTAATCGAAAAAGAGCACCAATCACTCAAGGTATTATTGGCTAAGAATGATTGGGAGGACCAGATAAGTACCTCAACAAACAAAGCAATATCGACCGAGGCCTCCCTTGCTTACCGCCTTTGCTCTCAGCTAGCAGGGCTTTCCCAAATAGCCGGAAAGCCACGTTTACTCTCTTATATTGTCATCAAAGGCATGCATTCTATTTTAGAAAATAATCTAAGCGAGCATGCCATTATGATCTATACAGCGTACAGTGCTTTTCTTGCCAAACAGGGTGACTACTTTGAAGCAAAAAAAATATCAAGCACAACCCTAAAATTAATAGAGCGCTTTCCACTATGTCCTGATTTACCTTTTGTTTACATGGTTTTAGGTTCACTCGTATGGATTTATAATCACCCGCTTAAACAAGCTATCGAGATGCAGTTTAAAGCACATGAAACAGGTTATGAATATGGTGATATTTCACGCGGAGTTTTTGCGGGTTACTCAAATGCAATTATTAATGTATTTGCTCAAGGCTTACCCTTCAATCAGTTAAAAATTCATCTAAATAAATTATCAATACTCGCACAAAAATACAACGTTAGAGTTTCAGCAGGTAGTTATTATACTCGACTGATAGATACACTGACTCAAACAGGCTCAGAAAACACACTTCATCCAGCTTCTTTTGACTCAGACGAATGGCAACAAATACAGAACTGTGTCTTGAAGCCTTTTATTGAACACTTACGGCTACAGTGGTTTTTCTGGAGCGACCAAAATGAAAATGCTTGGCAGGCAGTAAGAGACGCAGATTTTTCATTGGAGCTAATGTCAGGTTTTATAACGCCGCTTGAGCATCGTTTTATTACCGCGTTATTAGCCTGCAAGCAGTTTCAACATACAGAAAACCCCAACGATGAGAACTACCTTCAAGCCATTCAAGCGTCGTTAGATGAACTGAGTCTGCTAAATACACTTTGCCCTGAGAATTTTGAACATAAGCTTTTATTATTGCAAGCCGAACAAGGGCGTTACCAAGACCAGAGCATAGAGGCACTCGCCCCCTTATATGAGGCTGCCATTGAGTCAGCTTCTAATAATGAATTTTTACAGTATGAAGCCTTAGCCAATGAGCTATACGGTGAGTTTTTACTCGTCAAAAAACGCACTCGTTTTGCCCTGCCGTATATACATGACGCGCTTAATTTATACCGCCACTGGGGCTGTACGGTAAAAGTAAAAAATCTGACGGCGCGTTACCAGGCTCTGTTTCAGAGTGAGGCGCCTCAAATTACTTCGCAAACAAGCCCGCAGACAAGCTTACTGTCGACCAAGTACAGTAGCCTGCAAACCCGCACTCTGAATAGAAGCATGACGCAAACCCAAACCAGCAGCCAAGAAGGTTTGGACTTGTCGTCACTGATGAAATCAGCCCAGGCAATATCAGGTGAGTTGGCACTGAAAGGTTTGGTCAGTAAAGTCATGCTCGCCATACTGGAAAATTCAGGTGCTCAAAATGCGGCCCTTATACTTGAGTCGCCCACTGGGGCCATTATTCAAGCACAAATAAAAGCCCAAAATGATCGTGACTTATATAACAATAGCTTAGAAGCGCGGCCTCTTGATAATGCGACCGACCTGCCTGTCTCCTTAATTAGTTATGTATTAAGAACCAATACCGAGCAAGTATTACAAGAACCAAGTTCTAATATACACAGCAGCGCCAATGACGCGTTTATCGAAGACCCTTACCTGCAAATGTACCAGCCGAAGTCGGTACTCTGTATACCGGTAAGTTACCGTGAAAAATTAATCGGTGCGCTGTATTTGGAAAACACCTTAAGCCATAAAGCCTTCCCACAAGAACGCTTCGATATTATTAAAATGTTACTCGCCCAAGCGGCTATTTCATTTGAGAATGCCCGCTTATTTAATGAAGTTACCGAACTCAATGTAGGGCTCGAAGAAAAGGTCAAACAACGTACACGCGAACTAGACCAAAGTAACCAGGAGTTAGACAAGAGTAACCAAGAATTAAATCATGCCGTCATACAATTAAAAGCCTCAAACAAAGAACTCGAGACCTTCAGCTACAGCGTGTCACACGATTTACGCGCGCCCTTACGCACGATTAAAGGCTTTAGTGAAATACTCATCGAAGACTACCTCGATGAACTCGATGCTGACGCGCAGATGATGCTCAAAAAAGTCATGCGAGGTGCCGACAACATGGGTGAGCTCATTAACGGCTTACTCGACTTATCGCGCATGCAAAGGCAAGAACTGGTGCGTCAGCAGGTCAACCTCAGTGATATGGCCAACTACATCGTCAGCGATATGCGCACTAATGACCCACAACGCCAAGTGAAAGTTGAAATTGAAGCCGACATACAGGTACAAGGCGACCAACGTATGCTGCAGTCGGTCATTGAAAACCTACTCAACAACGCCTGGAAGTACAGCTCTAAAACGGAGAATGCCGAGATAGCTTTCGCTACCCTAGCCCGACAAAAAGACCAGGAGCAAACCACCTACTTCGTAAAAGACAACGGCGCCGGGTTTAACATGAAATATATCGACAAACTCTTCGGTACCTTTCAGCGCTTACACACAGAAGACGACTTCGCAGGTACCGGCGTCGGCCTCGCCACTGTTAAGCGTATTATCGAAAAGCATGGAGGTAAAATATGGGCCGAAGCCGAAGTCAACGAAGGGGCCACGTTTTATTTCACCCTGGGGTGATAGTGTCTTCTTGACGCGAAAAATAAGCCGTCACTCTGAGTCTGTAGCTCGGAATTCATTCCGACGCGGATTCGAGGACTCACACCCCTACCTCCATAAATAAAAAGGCTATTTCTCGTCATACCTTGCGATTACGAACTTTTTTGTCGGAATAAATTCCGACCTACTTTAATGAATTCATACAAGTCCGAGGAAAGGATAAAAAACCAAACTCATCACCTGTAGATACTCTGTTCAAGATCAAGCTTTCTTGTGTATATCACTAAAAAGCTTGATCTTGAACAGAGTATCTACGTTAGTGTCCCCTAAACGACCTCAATACTCTTAGCTAAAGTATAACTCTGCGGGTAAAGTTTATTCTCTTCAGCATTATCTGAATCCCGCTTTATTTGCGCGGCGGTATTTTTCAATACTATTTTCAAATGCGCTGCTAATACACTCACACAGGGCTGATAATTCATGGTGATATGATCACCCGGCACTTGATGAATCTCCATCTTACCTTCTATATATTTCAACCAGGTTTCATGGGGGGCCGGTGGAAAATGCTCCATGCGTTCGGTATGCCTGAAAAAGACGACGTCATCCTCATAGGGTTTAGGTTCGTAGGCAAAAGTCGCGTGCTGATGGGCTATCCAGGTATTAAACAAAGGCACACTTAAATGCGGCGGAATCATATCACTCTTACCTCTTAACCTGGCTTCTTCCAGCACATAGTCTATCTGGGCCTTGGGGTCGAGCTTATTCAGTGTTTCCAGTGACAGCTTCACTTTGTCTTTTAATAAATAATTAAGTATGGCGGCACTATTGGTTAAATGAGCGGGCATTTCTTGCGGAAACGGGGTATCGATCATCACCACCAGGCGTACTTCTTCACCATTAGCTTTTAGCTGCTGCGCCATTTCGTAAGCCACCAAACCACCAAATGAGCTGCCACCCAGCAAATAAGGCGGCTTGGCGCCAATGACTTTTAACTCTGAAATGTAGTCACTGGCTAAAGTGGCTACATCATCATACGGCTCCGACTGACCTGATAAGCTAGTTGCCTGGAACGCAAACAAGGGTTGGTCAGCGCCTAATTGATGGGCCAGATCACGGTAAAAATATACCTCGCCGCCAATGGGGTGCACCATAAACAGCGGCTGCTTACGCTCATTGCCTTTTTGAATAGTGACAAGAGATGAAGTAAAAGCCAAATCACTTTCTGGCCCGCCCACCACTTCAGGATGCTGGGTAATCGATTTTATGTAGTCTGACAATTCAGCCACGCTCGGTTTTTGAATCAGAATATGTGTGGCTATCGGCGTATTATATTCGGCTACAAGCTTATCAATAATACCTACGGCCCTAAGAGAGTCACCGCCCAAGTCGAAATAGTTATCATGAATACCAATCGCACTGACGCCCAAACTCTTTTCCCAGAGCTGGCAAATAAATAAATCGGTCGCATCACGTGCTGCTGCGATGATGGGCTTCGTCGACTGTTTAGTCAATTTTGTATCCATTGCTCGCTCAGGCAGGGGCGGCAATGTCTGTTCCTGCCTACCCCTTCGGTCTTGTGACAAGCGTAATTTATTACCTGACTCTACCCAGTAATCCAAACGTTCAAAAGGGTAGGTTGGTAATGGCACCTTATAACGCTGGCGGCTTGAGTGAAATTCATGCCAGTCGATATCGACACTATTCGCCCATAATTTTGCCAGGGTGGTCAGTAGTTTTTTGGTATCGGTCAGCTTTTCATCCGACTGTGGCATGGTCTCGTACACCACGTCATTATCGTGTTTTTCGGGGTGTTGTCGTGTCAGGGTTGACAATACTTTACCTGGCCCGATTTCCATCAAAATCCATCCGGTATCGTCATTGTCACGGCTATTGAGTAAAGTACTCATACCCTGATGAAAGCGCACCGTATTGCGTAAATGCTGCGCCCAGTATTCAGGTGAGCTCGCCTGCTCATCGGTAATCATCTTACCGGTCATACTCGACACAAAAGGTATTTCCGGCTTTCGAGGATGACGCTTTGCTACAGAACGCGTGAAGTCGGCTAAGATGTCATCCATCATATGAGAATGGAAGGCATGCGAGGTGTGTAAAATACGATTATGTATCTGTTTTTCTGTCAGCTCTTTTCGCAGGGCAATAATGGCATCAGATTGCCCCGATATCACACAACGACGTTCACCATTAATCGCCGCCAGTGAGAGCGAATCATTCAAATAGCCACTGGCTTCTTGCTCGTTCAGTTCAAGCATTAACATATCACCTTTTTCAAGGTCATAAATCATGCGTCCCCGTATTGTCACCAACTCCAGTGCCTGATCAAGCGTAAACACGCCCGCCAAACACGCCGAAACATATTCACCAATACTATGGCCGATCATTATTTCAGGTTGAATATTCCATGACATTAAGGTCTTCGCCAGGGCATATTCCACAATAAATAAAGTCGGCTGGGTAATATAGGTATCGTGCACTTTGTCGCTAAGCGCACTAAAATCGTCTTCTACTAAGCGCTCAAACAAATAAACGAATTTCTCTTTTAATATGGTTCGGCAATGATCCACCACCCGTCTAAAATTCAACTCTACCCGATATAATTTACGCGCCATATTCACATACTGAGACCCTTGCCCGGAGAACATAAAGGCTATTTTACGGGGTATATTCTGGTCTAATTTGGTGACAATACGCGCTGAAGTTTCTTTTGCTTCAATACCTGCCTCACACGTTTTTGAGAGCTCTAGAATAGCATCATCAACACTTTCACAAACCAGGTAGCGGCGGTGCTCAAACAGTTTTCGCCCGGTATGTAAGGTATAACAGATATCAGAAAAATTAACTTCAGGATGGCTGTTCAGGTAATGCAGAAACTCCGCAGTCATCATCTCAAGCGCCGACGCTGTTTTCGCCGATAAAGCAATAATTTGCCATGGCCGAGCACGACCTGCCAAGGTTTTTCCCGGCGCTTCACTTAATACAATATGCGCATTCGTGCCACCAATACCAAATGAACTCACCCCCGCATGGCGTGGTATACCCAAATCAGGCCAGGGTGTGACGTCGGTATTCACATAAAAAGGCGACTTCTCAAAATTTATTTTGGGGTTGGCTTTATTAAAATGAATATTCGGGGGCAATATTTTTTGCTCAAGCGCTTTGGCTGATTTGATCAGCCCCGTGACGCCCGAGGCGGCATCCATATGTCCGATATTGCCTTTAACTGAGCCCAGCGCACAACTATTATTTTTTAGCTCTACCCCAGTTTCTTGGGCTTGGGCATGGGCACTAGATCTAAAGGCATAATTAAGCCCTTCAATTTCTATCGGGTCGCCCAGCGGGGTACCGGTGCCGTGCGCTTCAATATAGCTAATTTGTTCAGCTGAAACATTCGCACTGGCCTGAGCCAGCATAATCGCCTTGGCTTGCCCTTCTATAGAGGGCGCCGTGTAGCCACTTTTGGCTGCGCCATCATTATTAATGCCCGAGCCTTTAATCACCGCATAAATATGGTCATTATCTTTTAGGGCATCATCCAGTCGTTTTAGTAGCACAACACCCGAACCTTGGCCTTGCACCGTGCCCTTGGCTTTCTCATCGAAGGCCCTACAATGGCCATCGGGCGACATAATCATGCCTTCTTTATATAAATAGCCTTCCTTGTCCAATTTACCTAATGAGACTCCTCCAGCAAGTGCCGCGTCACATTCTTCATTAATTAAGGCTTGGCAGGCGGTATGCACCGCGACTAAAGAGGTTGAGCAGGCCGTTTGAATCACCATCGCCGGGCCGTTCAAATTAAGCTTGTAAGAGACGCGGTTACTAAGAAAGTCTTTATCATTGCCGATCATCACGGGGTAATCACCCATGGCATTGACCAGATTCTGATTAGCTGAAATATGGTTCATCAAATAATTGTTTATACCGGTACCGGCATACACACCTATTTGTCCCTTAAATTTATCGGGCACACAGCCTGCATCTTCTAGCGCCTCGTAAGCACATTCAAGAAACAGACGGTGCTGGGGGTCGGTAATCTGAGCTTCTCTGGGTGAATAGCCAAAAAAATCAGCATCAAAGCCTTTTACATTTTTAAGCGCGCCTTTTGCACCTATATAATTCGGGTTCTCAATTAATGACTTCGGCACACCATCGGCTAAGAGCTCTTCATCACTATAAAATTGAATAGACTCATTTTTATCTAAAATATTTTGCCAAAATTCATCAACAGTCTCAGCACCGGGAAAGCGACCCGACATGCCGACAATAGCCACTTTCAAACCACGTATATTCTCAAGCATACGTCTTCTCAAACGCATTCTTTCAACGTGTTCATCCTGCTGTAAGAAAAACTGTTCCTCTTCATCGTCTTGCCCTAGAAATTGAGCTAGAGCACGAATGGTCGGGTATTTAAACAAATCGACCATCGAGAGTTTTTTCTTTATATTCTCAGGAAATTTACTGTATACCTGAGCCAGTAAGAGTGAGTGCCCACCTAAATCAAAAAAGTTTTCACCCGTACTCACATTGCTCAAATTAAGCACCGTTTGCCAAACGCCTGCAATAATTTTTTCAATTTCATTTAGGGGTAATTGCTGGTCTTCACTTCGTTTACCCAAACCCAACTCTGGAATAGGTAAAGCATTTCGGTCAATTTTTTCATTAGGCGTTAGGGGAAAGGCATCTAATAAAACAAAACCTGAAGGCACCATATAGTCAGGCAGTTGATCGTTTAAAAATTGCTTCAGTGCCGAAATTTGTAGCTCACTGTCTTTGGTGATTACATAAGCCGCAAGCAAGGCCTCGCCACCAGACTTTCCTGTCATATCTGTTCTGGCCATCACCAAGACATTATCAACAGCAGAGTACTTTAATAAAGTTGACTCTATCTCACCTAACTCAACCCTAAAACCTCTAATTTTAATTTGATGGTCGAATCTTCCCAAACATTCAATACTGCCGTCAGGGAGGTAGCGCGCTAAATCACCCGTTTTATATAAGCGTGAATTAAGCGCATTGCAGAAAGGGTTCGCGATAAAGGCTTTTTCAGTTAATTCAGGTCGATTTAAATATCCTCGGGTCACACCACTGCCCGCTATGTGTAATTCTCCAGGCACCCCAATCGGCACGGGTTTCAAGTGTTGATCTAGTATATAGATTTGCGTATTCGCTAAGGCTTTACCAATAGGTGAAGCTGTTAAACCAGTCAAAGTAGCTGTCGTTGCCCAAACAGTGGTTTCGGTCGGGCCATACACATTCGTCAGACTATGGCCGATATTTGCCCATTTAAAAGCAAGATCTGCTGAGACAGGTTCACCCGCTACCATCAAATATCGGAGTGTCTCAAAATTCTCTGGTGCTAAGGCCGCTAACACAGAAGGCGGCACCATCACGCAGGATAAGCCCTGTTCCCTAATCGTTTGAAATAAGCCCTCGCCTAACAAGGTTTCTTTGGGTGCAAGATAGAGTGAGGCCCCAGATTGCAAAGCAAGACAAATTGTCATCACTGAGGCATCAAAATTCAGTGTTGCAAACTGCAAGACTGTATCATTTTCAGAAATGCTAAACTGCTCTCTTAAGGTGACTAAATGATGGTTCAGTTGAGCATGTTCAACCAATACGCCTTTCGGTTTACCTGTCGAACCAGAGGTATAAATAACATAAGCCAAGTCATGCTCCGAATGGGCCACCACTGGTATATGTTTAGGGCCTTTTTCTATCGCCTGCCACTCTTTATCAAGGCAAATGCACGCTGAGGATTCTATGTTAAGCGTATTTTCGATGCAGCTATGAGTCACGATAATAGACACACCGGCATCTTTGATCATGTAGTCAATTCGGCCTTTTGGGTAGTTCGGATCAAGAGGTAAGTAGGCACCACCTGCTTTATGGATCGCCAAAATGGCAATAATGGTATCCGGCGTTCGGTCCATTGCAATGCCGACAATCGTTTCTGACTTCACCCCTTGTTCAATCAGGAGATGAGCGAGCTGATTTGAGCGAGTAGAAAGCGCCGCGTAAGTAACTGTTTCATCTATATTTCGTAAGGCAATTGAATCAGGCTTAGATTCAGCTATTTCATCCACATAGTGGTGGAGAAATTTATGCTTTTCATAGGCCTTAGCCGTATTGTTCCAAGCAGTGACTACTTGCTCCTCTTCCTCTTTGCTTAGCATCGACAGTTGCGAAATACTTTGCTCAGGATTGTCAGCAATAGTGAGCATTAGCGTTTGAAAATGCCCAGCCATTCTCTCAATCGTTTCGTGATGAAATAAGTCAGTGTTATATTCAAGGCCTAAATGAAAGTCATTCTTAAACTTATATACTTTAAAGGTAAGGTCCAGGTCGTCCAATTGCTGCAAACGATTAAAGCGCTCCCAAATCCCGGCCTCGCCAAAGTCCCATAAACGTTTACCTTGATGATCCCAGCTAACAAAGGCCTGGTCTCTATTTTCAAAGGCATTGATATTTTGCCACACAAAGGAGGTTTGAAATAACGAAGCCTTACTGGTGTCTCGAATCAGATCAAGTTTTTCTGAAATGCTAGATAGAGGGATACCCTGATTAGAAATAGCGGCTTTTACTTTCACATTCATCTGGTTCAAGAAATCTTTTACAGATACATTTGAATCAATATTTGAGCGAATAATTACTGGGTTGGTAAAATAACCAAAAACCCCTTCAAATGAGCCTCCTCTACCCCCTGTTGGGCTGCCAACCAAAATATCGCTTTGCTTGGTATATTTATATAAAAGCAAATGATAAGTCGCAATATAGAGCCCAAATAACGACAATTTATTATCAGCCGCAAAGGCATTAAATTTATCAGTGACGACTGATGGTAAATAACTATTCAGATACCCCGTTGTGCAATTAATTTTTGCTGGGCGTTTTTTATCGAGCGTTATATCTAACGACGAATCAATGCCTTGCAATTCATCTAGCCAATACCGTTCTTGCGCTAAGCCCTCTTTAGATTGAATAAAATCATTTTGTGCGTGAATGTATTCAAAAAAGTCCTGCTTAAGGGTTTTCAATGGCGACGGTTTATTATTTTTCAGTGCACCGTAAAGGTCTTTTAACTCATTTGCAAAAGTCATAAATGAGCCCATATCAAGAATGATATGGTGAAAAAATGCGCCTAGTACACGTGGCGCATTAGGCCGAGTAATAATAACCCATCGCATGGCGGTGTCGTTATCTAGTTCAAAGGGCTTTTTGAGTTCTTCGTTTAAGATTGTTTCTGAGAGTTCTTCATCACCCATGTCTGAAACATCGTAAGTATCAAGCCTCAGGTCATATTCTTCATATACTCGCTGTATGACCCCGTCAGTACCGGATAAAAATTTCGTTCTAAGTAGAGGGTGCCTATCAACGAGTCTCTGTAAGGCCTCTGTCAATATACCTAAGTCAACAGACTCTGGGAGCTTCCAAACGTAATGGCTATTATAAATACTTTGATCATTGGCGCAGTTATGAATCAGCCACATAGACTGTTGCGCTAAAGAGAGCGAACCATCCTTATAATTATTTTGTGTATTCTCAGTCATTTGCAAACAAACCTTACTTAAATATTTTTATTAAAGCTTAGTTGATTTATGCCAGATGGCAGGTAGTTGACTCAAAAAGGCGTATTTTTTGGTTAAAAAGTGTAACCGGAAAGTACGTGATTAAGAGCCTTTCTTTTTCCTATAATATTTTCGATTTTCAAGGCAACTATGCAACCTTCTTAAGGTTTCCACTAAGAAGGAAGTCAACTGTATTCAAAACCAAATTCTCAACAAACTGATGAGGGTAAATGTCTAATAAGGCATGGGTAAGAATAGTTATACGTTTATTAAAAGTACTCACGACAATAGGCATAGTTTTTCCACAGCTTGTACCAGCCGCCATTATGAAGCCTTCAAGGAAAAAAGAATCAAACTCGCTCTTAATGCCTAGCCTACCTACATTAGATATGTGAAAAGCCAAAGTGGTAGAGAGCTCTTTAAATATAGTTTTATTGGCAATATGGTTTTCTAAGTAAGGTGCCTCTAAAATAGCTTCGCTCGTGGCAACGCTCACCTTGCGAGTAATTGCTTCTAAATCATCACTCCTGCTAACGACGGTAGAGGTTAAAATGCTGCTCGCCCCAGTTATAAGTACATTTGAATCAAGCGCAGGCTCGACTTTGCTCCTAAGGTTCACGGCATTCCTAACCAGATAGCGGTTAGCAATCCGTTTCGAGCGATCCATTGAATTTGCGGTGATCAACATTGCTGCTGTAAATACATTATTAAAGCTTAGCCTTCGCTCTTTACACCAAGCGAGTATTTTCTGCGTGTCCTCTTCAGATAAGGTATGCGTTAACACCTCGATATGCTGATCATTTGTAGTATGGTTATCAGGATATAGTACATGGTGGGCGTCTTGGTTTATCATTTGAGTATATTGTTTGGTAATATCCTCAACACTGGCCCCATCCGGTCTATTGACTAGTCTGTTTTCTAAAGGCTCTGGTATGTCAAGCTCAGCCTGAATATCGGTAGTGAGCAGCAGTTTTTTGGCAATCATTAGATCACATAGCTCAAATAGCTCTCGATGCAAGTCAACCAGGCTTAAGCCATCAGAGATGATGTGCGATACAACTGATACAATATATGTTTCATTGAGATTACTTTGACTTGGTTTAAGGCATATAATCTCAATAAATGACTCTTTTGGATCAAGTGAGGCATTCATAGTTTGCTGAAAGTAGTTTTCCGCATCACCATAGTTTGATACTTCAAGCTCCTTAACCTTAGCCATACTTTGCATTCTTGGCGTGAAATAAGGTTTTCCACCGGCCTCCCTTACACAACATTGTAATAAAGCATGCCTCTGCAAAAGAATTTCAAAAGAAGCCTGCAAAACGTAAAGGGGAATATCGCCGGAAACTTTTGACAAGGCGCTATTAGATAAGCTGGTTCGGTAAAAAGCATTCTCTCCGTGTGAAAGTTCGCGCAAAACTATTTCCTGAGCCATGATTACTCCAACATCATAAAATTTGGTCGGAGTATAAAAGCACAGGAATAAATTACTACGCATCAAACGCGAACAATTGTAAACGATTCAATAACCTAGTGGTTGATGATGAAAATATTGGCTTTTAAGGTTCAAGTTCCAAAGCTTGGCCTATACTCTTATGAATGAAGCTTTCCAGTACAATAATTGGCTATAAAACAAGATGTGTCATCAATGCCCAAGTTAAACGCTTACCTAATTTCAGATGCTCTTTTTTCCTCGCCTTCTACGCAGGTATATAAAGGTATTCGCAAAAGCGACCAGCGCGCCGTCATTCTACGAACCAGCGGTGAACAGGCCAGCGCCTCTCAATTTGCACGCTTAAGCTCTTCGGCTGAAATATTACGCAGTTTTGACCACCCTAATATTGTTAAGGTATTGGATATTGTTGAACATGCTGGCCAACCCTGGTTAGTGATGGAAGATAAGCACAGTATTGACCTTCAGCAGTACATTCAGCACTTTGACCAAAAACAGCTGCCCATTGAAACCTTTCTGAACATTTCAACTCAATTAGCTGATGCCTTAAGTGTGATTCATCATGCACAGGTGATTCATAAAGATCTACACCCAGGCAATATCGTCATCAACCCAGACACACAAGATGTGCAGATTATTGACTTCGGCCTCGCCTCTTTACTATCAAGAGAACAGCCGGCCCTTGAGCCGCCAGAAAACCTGGAAGGTGCTTTATCGTATATATCACCCGAGCAAACCGGGCGCATGAACCGCTCACTCGATTACCGCAGCGACTTTTATACCTTAGGCATAACTTTTTATCAGTTATTAACAGGGGAGCTGCCTTTTATAGCTGATGATGCTATTGGCTTAGTACATGCTCATATTGCACGCATTCAAAAACCGGTCAATGCGCTTAACCCTAGTATCCCTCAAGCCGTGTCAGGTATTATTGATAAACTCATGCACAAAACGGCAGAAGAGCGCTATCAAAGCGCGATGGGTCTAAAGCAAGACCTAGAAGTTTGCCTTCGACATATTATGGCAGGTAGCCCTATCCCGCCATTCACACTCGGTTTGCATGATATTTCTGACCGCTTTCAAGTACCCCAAGTACTTTACGGGCGAGAACAAGAAGTTAAGCAGCTGATGGACAGTTTTTATAAAGCCGCCCAAGGACAACCCCAACTCTTAGCCGTAGCAGGTTTTGCGGGCATTGGTAAATCGGCCCTGACGCATGAAATACATAAGCCTATTGCGGCTCATAGTGGCATTTTCATCTGTGGAAAATTCGACCAATTTCAGAAAAATACGCCCTACTCAGCCTTAAAGCAGGCACTATCGGCTTGGATACAACATGCACTGAGTTTAAAAGAAAGCGCTTTAATTGATTTACGCAAGCAATTGAACTTAGCCCTTGGGAGCAATGCTCGCGTACTCATCGACTTCATGGATATATTTAAAGTCATACTAGGAGACGTCGCCCCTTTACCCGAACTTGGTGCACAGGAAACCCAAAACCGCTTTCACTTGATATTACAACGATTTATTCAACACATTACCCAAGAGCGCCCCTTAGTTATATTTATTGACGACTTACAATGGGCCGACCGAGGTACCTTAAGTTTATTGCCCAAGTTAATGAGTGCCGGCGCAGAAAACGCGGGATGCCGATTACTACTACTGGTCGCCTATCGGGATAATGAGGTCGATGCCGACCACCCAGCCAAAATCACTTTAAATCAAATTCAGAGCACTTACCCAAGCGCTAGCACTATCACGCTGCAACCCTTACAAGAAAACCAGATTAATCAGCTATTAGTCGATGCCCTTCACCAAACACCCAACAAAATGCACGCACTAGCGGAGCTAATTGAGCAAAAAACTGGGGGCAACCCGTTTTTTGTCAATGAGTTTTTAAAAACCCTTTACAGTGAAAAGTTACTCAATTTCGATTTAATACATCAGAGGTGGCGCTGGAACCTAGACGAAATTAAGGCTCAGGAAATTACCAATAACGTGGTTGAGTTAATGCTCGGTAAAATGCAGCTCTTACCTAAGGCAACTCAAAGTTTATTACAGTTGGCCTCATGTATTGGTAGCCTGTTTGACTTGCAAAGCCTAAGTATTATTTCCGAGTTGCCTATGCACCAAACCGTCAAACGACTTTGGCCAGCCCTAAAAGAAGGCTTGTTGTTACAGGAAGGCGGTGATTGGTTACTGGGTATGGTCGAAGCTAACCCGGCTTCGACAGAACAAGCTGCTAACCTTAAAAATGAAAGCCGGCAGCCGGTGCAAATAACAACAAAAGTATCGCCCTTAGTGCCCCACTGCCGATTCCTTCATGATCGGATGTTACAGGCTGCTTATCAATCACTATCTGAAAGTGCTCGGCAACAGGCGCATTTGAATATTGGTCGCCTACTTTATGCCCATACCGAAGCTGAGCAACTCGACGATCACTTGTTTGCTATTGTCGAGCAATTAAACCAAGGTCGCGCCTTAATAGATAGTGAAGCAGAACGCATTCAACTGGCTCAGCTCAACCTTCACACAGCACAAATAGCCAAGCAAGCGAGTGTTTGGGTAACCGCCCTACGCTATGCTCAAATTGGTGTAAGTTTATTACCCGACAGTGCTTGGAAAAGTGAATATACACTCAGTTATGGCTTGCACTTTGTTCGTATCGAGTGTGAGTTTTTGACCCTTAACTTTGATAAAGCCAAAACGCTTGCAAAAGAACTGCTAAACCAAGCTAAAACGCCAATAGAAAAAGCCCAATTAGCCTTGTTAGTCGCCTCTCAATTATTAATCGGTGACCCGAGTTTTTGCATTGAAGAAGGTCTAAAAGGCTTGCGCCATTGCAAGGTAGAAATACCCGACACGGTAAAAATAAGCGATACTTTAATTGAAAAAGAGCATCAGGCACTCAACAATTTGCTAGCTAAAAGAAACTGGAGGAGTGAGGTCACGACACCATTAAGTAAAACAATATCGACAGAAACCTCACTAATTTACCGTTTATGCTCTCAATTAGCCGGCGCCAGCCAAATATCGGGTAATCAAAACTTGTCTTTTTACCTAGTGTATAAAGGTATGAGAGCGGCTCTAGAACAAGGACCAAACGAACATGCTATTGCTCTTTACGCTATGTATAGTGCAATCTTAGTAAAACAAAAACGTTACTCAGAGGCCAATAAAGTAGCGCACACCACGCTTGAACTACTCGAACACTACCCCAAGTGTGCTGATTTACCGTTTATTTACATGGCTTTAGGCTCATTCGTTTGGCTCTACAGTCACCCCCTTAAACAAGCGATTGAACTTCAGCTTAAAGCACATGAATTAGGCTATGAATATGGCGATATTGTACGCGGTGTTTTTGCAGGTTACTCGAACGCCATTATCAACCGCTATGCCCAAGGTTTGCCGCTCAATCAACTTAATACCCACCTTACTAAATTATCAACCCTGATAGAAAAATACAGTATTAAGGTTTCAGCAGGCAGTTATTACCAATATTTGAGCGATATGCTCACCCAGCAAAATTCAGAAAACAAACTTGATAAAGCCGCCTTCACTAAAGAAGAGTGGCAGCTAATTCAATCCTGCGGGCTCAAACCTTTTGTTGAACACTTACAGTTTCAGTGGTATTTCTGGAGTGAGCAAACAGAAAATGCCTGGCTAGCCTTTAAGGCAGCAGAAACCTCACTGGCTCAGCTATCAGGCTTTATTGTGCTGCTTGAACACCGTTTTATGGCCGCTCTACTCGCCTGCCAACAGTTACAAAATATTGATAATTCAAATAAAGTATCGGATAAAGATAAGGTTGAATACCAAGAGGCGATTGCGCTTTCACTTAAAGAGCTAAAAGAACTTTGCGCCCTTTGCCCCGAGAACTTTGAGCATAAATATTTACTATTGCAAGCGGAACATGGGCGCGGTTTGAATCAGTCGATCGAAGCCCTCGCGCCTTTATATGAAGCTGCGATTGCGTCTGCGGCTAAGAATGAATTCTTACAATATCAAGCCTTAGCCAACGAGTTATACGCTGCCTTCTGGTTAGACAAAAAGTTGCCTAAAACGGCGGTCAGTCACATTCAAGAAGCACAAAACTTATACCAGCACTGGGGCTGTATCATAAAAGTAAATAAGCTTAGTGAGCGTTATGAGTCAATGCTATTTGATGAGCCGGTTTATTATCATCCACACAATAACCTGCCTGTCACCTTGCAAGCTGAACCGAGTAAAAACACTTTAGACAGAGCCACCAACAAGTCTCCAACACTTACTAAAACCAGTAGCCAGCAAGGTTTAGACCTTTCGACCATCATGAAGTCGACCCAAGCAATATCGAGTGAGTTAGCGATTAAAAACCTGGTGGCTAAGGTAATGCATGCCATTCTGGAGAATTCCGGCGCGCAACACGCCGCGCTAATGTTAACGTCGCCTGAAGGCGTCATGGTTGAAGCCAATGTGAATGCACTTTCAAGCGAGCAGCATGACAGTGAGTTTGACCTGCAATCACGCCCCCTGAATAGCGTAACGAACCTGCCGGTATCTTTAATTAATTATGTTTTGAGAAGCAATACTGACCAAGTACATCAAGAGGATACGTCAAGCATTATCAGCAGTGCGAACACTGCCTTTATCGAAGACCCTTACCTGCAATCGCAGCAACCTAAATCGGTCGTATGTATACCCGTCAGCTATCGTGAAAAAGTACTAGGTGCCTTGTATTTGGAAAATACGCTTTCTTATCACGCCTTTCCTCAGGAACGTTTTGAGATTATTAAAATGTTGCTGGTTCAGGCGGCAATTTCTTTTGAGAATGCGCGCTTATTCAATGAAGTGACTGAGCTAAATACGGGGTTGGAAGAAAAAGTACACCAGCGCACCCAAGAGCTGCAAGTCGCCAATAGAGAGCTGGAATCGTTTAGTTATACTGTGTCGCATGATTTACGCGCCCCTTTAAGAACGATCAAAGGCTTCAGTGAAATCATGATGGAGGATTATCTGCCTGAGCTAAGTGCCGAGGCTCAAAAAATATTTCAAAAAGTCACTGACAGTGCCGATAAAATGGACGATTTAATCACTGGTCTACTGAATCTAGCGCGTATGCAGAAACAGGAAATTGAACATACCGAGGTGTCTTTAAGCTCAATGGCTGAAGCTATTGCTCAGGAAATGCGTGAGCGCGAGCCAGCCCGCAAGGTAAGTATAACAATAGAAAATGACATGAACGTTGAAGGCGACAAACACATGCTCTATTCCGTTGTTGAAAACCTACTCAACAATGCCTGGAAGTATTCTTCTAAAGTTGAGCACGCCGAAATAAGCTTTGCCAGCCAGTCCTCAAATAAAGGGGTCAGAGCCAACGAAGACACTCTGTCTTCAAAAGCTCTGTCTTCAGAAGCTATGTCCTCAAAACTTATGGAGTCTGATCCCACAGTATATTTTATTAAAGACAATGGTGCCGGTTTTGATATGAAATACGCAGGTAAGTTATTTGCGACCTTCCAGCGCTTACATGCTGAAGATGACTTTTCGGGCACAGGCGTGGGCTTGGCGACGGTTAAACGCATTATTGAGAAACATGGTGGCGAAATTTGGGCTGAAGCAGAAGAAGGTAAAGGCGCGACCTTTTATTTTACCTTGGGGTGAAACGGCACCCATAAGGTTTTACTCCGCTGAGTCTTCAAAACCTGTCGGAATAAATTCCTACCTACAGGCATTATGCTTACAGACAGTTTATACCACGCTAAATCAATCCCAAAAATCAGCTGAACCTTCGATGTCTTTCACTTCTTCGAGTAGGTTTTTCCCCAATAATTCTTCGTAAGACTCAACGTTATTTCGGCCATTATTTTTTATGTAGTAAAGCGCTTTATCGGCCTTTGATAAGACGTCTGCGAAATGTGCTTCTGGGTTTAAATCGGCATAACCGATGCTCACGGTCACACTTCCGACTTGTGGAAAACGTTTTTCTTCGATCGCATGCCGACAACGCTCAAGTGCGGTATGCGCTTGTTCTGAATCACTTTTTTCTTTGATGAGTACAACAAATTCCTCACCACCATAGCGAAAAAACAGATCCTCTTGACGAAGTACCGAGCGAATAGCTTGCGCAAATAGAACCAGGGTTTCATCACCGATGGCATGGCCGTAGTTGTCGTTAATGGCTTTGAATTTGTCTATATCTAGAATCGCGATGGCTTTAAATTGTTTTTCTGTTCCGGAATCTGGTGAAGGGTTTTCATTGTAACGAATGTCTGAGGTGACTTGGTCAAAGGCTTGTCGATTAAGTATACGTGTTAATGGGTCATAGCCTTTTTCATGCAGGCTTCTGAATACATTGGTGCAGATCTTCAATAACTCGGGGATTAAACTCGCATATTGTCCGTCTGGGTATTCATGCTCGAAGATAATAAAGTGTGAGATGGTCTTATCGTACAAAACCACCGGAAAGATAAGTTTGGTTTTTTGCTCTCCCATACTGTGCTTAACAGCACGAGAATTCTCATAGGCATCCAGCAGAGCGCTATCGTCATTGAGGTAAATAAATTCGTCATGATCCAAGGTATTAATGCAGACGACCTTTTGTACTTTTGACTCATCAACTCGAATCGAGTGTAGATCATATACGACCAATGACACATTAGAAAAGCTTTCAGCAACTAATTCAGACAAGGTTATAACCGCGTCTTTAACTGAGGTTTGCTCAGTTAAACGTGTTAATAGTTTAAGTATCTCGTGTATTTCCATACATACAGCTCATAGAAGAGATGCTTAGGGAAAAACCCTCGCATATTTGAATTTGAAATTTTATTCTTGCCAATATCAGTATGGCTCTAAATGACAAGATATCTAGTTTTCTTTCAATTCAAGATGATTAAGAAACAGCTATTGGCACTCATAAACCCAACTGCTAGACTCATTGACAAGGATGATCTACCGTCAAAAAATAAAATAATATAGTTTCGGAAAAATAAGTATTAAAAATGGATACCATAAACTCGGGTACTCCCATACCCAGCACAAGCACGATACAATCACTCATTAGTGATGCTGCCCTAAAGTATGATAAGCAGCTTGCATTTCATGTTTCAGGTAAGGAAGCACTTAGTTACCTCGAACTTCTTGCAAGCTGTAAGGCTACTTGGAAAATACTCTCTGAAGCCGGAATAAGCCAACACGACCGCATTGCCGTTTTACTGCCTCAAGGGCCGGAAAATGCATTAGTTTGCCTGTCGGTGATGAGTGTGTCGACTTGCGTGCCGCTCAACCCCGAGTATAAAGAAGCTGAGCTTGAAGCACTTTTTAAACAGCTCAATATCAGGCTGATAATCACCGCATACGAAGTGGCTGCTGCTGTGATTAATGTGGCAAATACCTTCAACATTGCCACGCTAGTATTGAACATTCCTGAAGAGGCGCCTGCTGGCGTCTTCGTACTTGAACCGACTACCCCAAAACTTACCCTCACGCCTAATGATACTGTCATAGACTCAGCACCGCTCCAACATACTGACATAGCATTGATTCTGCATACCTCGGGTTCAACGGGTTTACCAAAAGCTGTGCCGCTCACTCACCAGAATTTACTCACCTCTAGCAACAATCTGATCAGCACACTTAAGCTGACAGCAGATGACTGCGCGTTGAACATGATGCCCTTATTCCATATTGGTGCCTTACTGGATTTGATGCTGGCACCACTCGCAGTGGGCGGCCGTATTGTGTTTAGCCGTGATATGAGCGCAAATAGCTTTTTCAAAGCCTTAGATGCGTTCAAACCAAGCTGGTATCAGGCCGTGCCGACCATGATGCAAGATCTGCTTGCTAAAGCGAAAAGAGAACAGCTTAATGTAGATTGCTCTTCCTTACGCTTTTGTCGTTCGGTCTCGAGCCCTTTACCTGCTGCTATCCGTGAGGCATTTGAGGACCTGTTCAAGCTGCCTGTGATTGAGATATATGGCATGACCGAAACCGCTGGCGTAATCACCAGCAATACGCTCGCCAACAAGACGAGTGATAGCGGTACGCTTGATGTTTCCAACACGGTAGGCAAAAGCGCCGGGCCAGATATTCAAATCGCCGACAATATGGGTAACCCAGCTAAAGTTAACCAGCGGGGGGAAGTCATTGTTCGGGGTAACAACGTTTTTTCTGGTTATCTTGGTTCAGAACCACAGAATGAAGACTTTATTAATGACTGGTTCAAAACCGGTGATGAAGGCTATCTCGACGAGCGCGGCCAGTTATTTCTCAGCGGACGGATCAAGGATATTATTAATCGCGGCGGCGAGAAAATATCGCCCATCGAAGTCGATACTCTTTTACGACAACACCCCTTGATAGACGATGCCGCTTGTTTTGCTTTCACGCATCTGAGTTTAGGCGAAGATATCGCCGCGGCGATTGTGCTAAAACCGAGCTCAATAAAGGCGAGCCCCATACAGTCGAAGCATAAAGTTAACGAACATGAGCTGCGTGCATTTCTTGCCAGTTCATTAGCCCAACATAAGATTCCGCATCATATGTTCTTTGTAAAACAGCTACCCCGTACTTCAGGTGGAAAGCTACAACGGCACTGTCTAACTGAAGAATTTTGTAGCGATGCTAGCCGGAGGGATACCCCTACTGCCGTAGAGCTTTGCTCTGAGCAGCAAACACTTATCGCGTCTATTTGGAAAGAAGTATTAGCTGTACCTTCCGTCAACATCGACGATGATTTTTTTGACTTAGGCGGCGATTCACTCAGTGCGACAGAATTTAT
>Ga0209290_1000445_pt1 | contig 30394 bp, 30 predicted proteins | sample EN1Hudsemesocosm_2_FD_184632 | JGI IMG/M metagenome (GOLD analysis project Ga0209290, IMG submission 184632) | Methane-oxidizing microbial communities from mesocosms in the Hudson Canyon - EN10B Hudson Canyon (SPAdes) (version 2) | ecosystem: Environmental > Aquatic > Marine > Cold seeps... | reverse complement strand
TCTGGAACCATCCTTTCACACGACTTGTGGCAGGAAGAAATCAATGAAATGAGCGGAATCGACTTAGAAGACAAAAATCAAAGTGATCTGAATTCAAAAAACTTACGTACTATGATAAACACTATTCCTTCAGAACAACGACAAGTGTTGTATAAAATGTATTTCGAGGGCAAATCTCATGTCGAAATTTCTAAAGATATGTCACTGCCTCTAGGAACTGTTAAATCCCGAATACGCTTAGCGGTCAGCAAACTTGAACAAAAGCTAAAGGACGAATTATATGGCTAGCTCTCATCCTAATGATGACCTTATTTTAGAGTGTGCCTCTGGGAATTTAGAACCTTCAATTGGTTTGCTGATGGCTTGCCATATAGATTCCTGTGGGCAGTGCCAAAAAAAACTGGCAGGCTTTGAAGCGATTGGCGGGGCGCTTCTCGAAACTATTGAAGCCTCCATGCCCCGCGCAAATTTGTTCGAACGCATAGAAGAACAATTAGATGCTTTAGAGGAATGCGTGGTATCGGTAGAACCAGTCAAATCGGACGTTCCCGCACCATTACGCAAATTTTTACCGGCACAGATGAGTCTCATTGAATGGGAAGGGAACAATGAGTTAAGAAGAAAGCCGCTAGATATGGTTGATACTGATTTTCAAATAACACTATTTGAAATGCCGATAGGTGGCGACATTACTGAGCATACTCATAGCGGTGAAGAATATGTTGTTGTTCTTCAAGGCGGCTATGAGGATCAGAATGGGAGCTATGGTGCGGGTGATTTTGTCTTTTCAGATAGTACGGTTACTCATCATCCAAAATCACTACCTGGGCAGAATTGTATTTTCTTATCGGTGTTATCTGGGCCTGTAAAATTTACTACTAAGTAATACCCTCACTCATATACCGCTGGGTCTCAGTGGTATATGAGTGGTATGCCGCCGATCTAACTATCAAAAACGGCAACCACGTAATAGTATCCGCTAAACGTAAAGGCTCACCAATAGAATCTTCAAACACTTATGCTTCGCATTAAGCCAAATCTTCAGAATATTTCAAAGTAAAATCGTTCCAATAAAGGGGCTATTTGTTTAACATCAATTTAAGCGTTCCAAGCTGTTTCCCTCTACGTGAAATAATAACTTCTTTCTCCTCGGATAATTCCAGTTCAACTTCAATTAAATCAGTGTGCGGTAGCATGATAGTTACCGATTTTGTGTCATCTGGGACATCTAATAATTTAAAGTCGTATTTGTCTGCTTTGTTGGCCCTTTTAGTTTCGCTATACGATTTAAACCCCTTTTTGGACTTCCAACGCGATTTTCTGACAAAATCGACGATGGTGTATTTTTCACTTTTGATATTAGCGATATAGGTACGCATATTCCGGTGAATCTTGCAGCCAATGCGAATCAAAGTGTCTTCTGGCCATTGCACGGGTATTTCAACTGCTTTGTTTGGGGGGATTAACCCCACGTCAAACTTAGTGTCGGTTTTATAACTATTAGCGAACAGGTTATGCTTAACTGGGTCGGAATTGGTAAAGATTACATCAGTACCCGTTGAACTGACATCAAACTTCTTTGTAAATTGAATGCCTTTTTGGTCAATTTCTGCGACATGGCTAGGTGCATTCATGTCACGGATATAAACCACGGCAGCGTCTGGTGGTGATTTCGTAAAGAGAAAGGTACCTGTTATCGTGCTAGAATATGAAGGTTGCACTAAGGCAAAGATTGCTAAGGCAATCAAAAGAATTTTGACCATTGTTGGTCTCCATTAGAGTTATAAAATGTATGGGTATCTAAGTCTACGGGCTAACTATGTCAATGTGCATCGGTGCCAACAATGCTAACAGTTGATTTTGCGCACCAGCGGGAACGTTGTTGTCATCCATTGCCTGCATTAATGCTTCCACCAATGCGTTGAACTGCCCACCACTTATTGGAATATCCCTGTGCACATCTTTCATCGAACTTCCACCATACTGGCATGGCCCGCCAGCAAGCTCACAAAATTGAGCTACTAATTGTTCGAAAAAATTATCGAGATTAACTTCTTCAAAATGCGGTTTGGTACGTTTGTCTACTAAAAGGTTATTGATCATATCTTCAACAAACTCAGATATACCTTGTTCTTCGCCTAATTGAGCATATAAGTTTGTGTTAGAATTCGTGTGAAAACTTGATGGTGTTGTTTGGCATGCCACCATCAACAATGGTAGTAAACTAAACAGTAAAATGGACCTGATCTTTGACATTTAAAATACCCCTTGCAATGAAATATAGTATCCGGTTTGATCTTCTGCCCCTGCGATATCCCCTAAGTCGAGATAAGCAGTGGTTACGGATAAGGATTTATTTGGGAGATAAGTTATGAAAACCTCTAACCAGTCGTTTTCTTTTACGGCTGACAAATGGTCTGACTTTTGACGGTATTCAACACCCGTCAACCAATGACGATTGAAAAAAATACCTGCAGCTCCCTCGAACGACCAATCATAATTGTTGTCTTCATCCCCACCAAATCCGAGTATCCCTATCTGGTTAGCTTTGCTCAAACGCGCATTGACATCGAGCAATACAGTGCGATGGGCGATGCCATCTAACCAAACTTTACTAGCGGTCAAATAGATGTCGGTGCCAGAATCATCCTTAGCACCAACGCTGCTCGGTATAGCAAAATCAACCAAGGTTTTATGCTGTATGCCTAAACTAACCTGAGGGATATCTGTATACACGACGTCGCCAAATAACCTGACTTTAGCTCCGGCTACATTGACTCGAATATCTTTAGCGCCGGCGTTGATGCCGAAAGTCATTCTAGAAAAAGACAGTTCTAGCCTGTCATGATAATTAACGGCGAACCCAATGGTATTTAAGGAATAGTCGTCAAATTTACTGTTAGACGTGAAAACAGAAGCTCCCCACTCATCATCCGTGGCATACCCGGAAAGTACTGCCCACGGAACGATTCCACCTCCGGCGCTGCCTTCGACAGAGTTAACACCTGCTGTTCCTATCAATTTATCGCCGGCATAACTGCCGGCTGAACAAAAGATCATCAGAACATGGGCCCCTTTGATAAAACGGAATTTATGACGTGTTGTTTGCTTTTTCATTAAACCTCACTTTTTTCTAGCTTAGAAACCCGGCTCAACTTGGTTGCTAGCCGTAAGTATATGTACGTAGCTAAATGAACAATATTAATAAGAACGAATGTACATACGTATGGAGTGAGAAATTGGATCAACTGAAAATGTAAATTATTTTTATTATTGAACTCAGCTGCTGTCATCTGGCAGCAAAATGACCGCTCCCATAAACATAAAATTATAATGAACTTATTAATAGATATTTTCTATGAATACATCGAGATTACTGTGAATATTCCGGTCATGGCTATTCCGAATTTAAATTTATTTTGATTTTTATATCTAGCCAAGTGTCGTTAACGTTTCATCTGAACCCTCTGAATACGAGCATGGCCAAACACATCATTCTCAACGATTCTGCCACTATTCTCATTATATAAATTTTGTGCTTCCAAAACGTAATCGGTTGCGTAAGTATCCATGAGCAACGGTTGTCTAGAAACAAATTGTCTTTTTTTGGTTGTATAGCTGTTTATTAGTTGTGCCAGTTGGCGTCATCGAAACTCCTTGTGTTGGTTGTCTTCCAAACACACTTTTTCAATGGCGCAATTTTTAGGCAAGAGAATCTTAGCTCAAAAATAAATTCACATTTTATTGTTTGCGACAGCTTTATTGAACGCGAACATGAAGGACACGTTCTATGTGTCTAAATTGCAGATCTTAGGCATAAAAATGCTTAAATCTATTGAATCACTTCGAACCACAAAAACGGCCATCGCGTCTGTTGTCATGACAGCTAAAATGGCGCTGGCAATGAATGCAAATACTTCTAGTCATCGCGAAGCAATCGATATTATGAACGACCCTTGTATTGATAACACCGTATTATATGCATGGGTTGAACCAAGTACTCATGACAAGCACTATCTTGTCGCGGGTTTAGTGCCTTTGCATCAGCCTGGCAAAAGGTAACCAACAAGCCCGCTTTTGTGATGGTGCTCTTACTCGGTATTAACGGACACTAAAGCCCTGCAATATTACCCTTTTACACAATCTCATTGCCTAAATCTAATAATTTACTGAAACAAAAAGGTATCGCTTTCAGGATCTTACTATCGTTTTTCTGAGGATCTAAGAGGTAGCGCTAATAACTAATAGCTAGGGGTTTTAGAACCTAAGGGACGGTAGTGTTTTTGCTCAAAAGCCAGTATTGAATCAACACTAAAATTGGCTGTTTATCCCCATCTAGGCAGAGGGTCTGAACGTCCTATTTGTGACTTTCAAGCCTAATCAAAAATCGCCTGACCTAAAACCTCCCAATTTATGACTATATTCTTCTCGACTTAGTAAGCGACAGTTTAGGTCGCTTATGCGATCAAAGGTTGGCCAAAACGAACAAACTTAAGCCGCAATAACAAATGTCCAAGTGTTGATTGTGGGCTAGGTAAGTGTGTGAACCCTAATAATATTTACAGTACTGGGATTCACGTCGTTCATACGGCACTCGCTATTTTATACCTAGCAAACAATCAAATGTTAACTATTCAATTTTGCTGCTAAGACATCTACTTTCTTAATGCTAGGTGCTTCAGATAGTAATTCTTCTGCATTTTCCATGAGTGCTGCAGCGATAGGACCTGCAAGGTGAGCATCTCGGTCAGCATCATTTGCAAAGGCATCAAAAATACCGAAAGTTGATGTATCAATTTTTATAGCAAACCATACCGTTGTAAATTCTTCTTCATTTGCTAATTGTAAGGCGCTTTTCAAAAAGTCCTCTACGGCTTGTTCTTTACCAACTTTAGCTTTAACTGTTGCGAGTATTGCAGTGTTTACCATTGTTCTATTCCTGTATTTATTGGTGAAGACAGTATATTAGTCTTATGCTAAAATTTGTAAAAGTGGCGAAAACGCCAATTATATAGGTGAATTTGCCATGCGTATTTATGTTGTTGTACTAGAAGGGGTTTTTGACATAGGACTTTCTTCACTGATGGATGTAATAGGAACCGCTAAGGAATTAAATACTTCTGATCAAAACTCTGTGCGATTGGATATTTATTTAGTGGGTGTAAAGCATAACGTCAGAACAGCTCAAGGTTTAAGTGTCCCTGTTCAATTAGCTTCAGAGCTACCTTCACCTGATGTTGTGTTGATTCCTGCTTTGGGGGAAAAAATGCCCACATCGCTAGAAGAGGCGTTAAAGCGACAAGATATCGCCGAGTTTGGAGGCTGGATTAAAAGCTGGGTAAAGGCTGGTGCATCGGTAGGCGCGGCATGCACGGGAACGTTTATTCTTGCAGAAACAGGATTGTTGAATGGCCAGCGGGCAACAACTTCCTGGTGGTTGTCATCGTTGTTTCGTCAGCGCTATCCATTAGTGGACCTAGATGAATCACTTATGTTGGTTAATTCATCATGTTACACAACAGCAGGGGCTGCCTTAGCACACCTTGATTTAGGTTTAGGTATCGTACGGAGTACGAGCCCATCATTAGCATCGTTGTGCGCGCGTTATTTACTCATTGAACCTAGGTCTTCACAAGCGGTATTTGTTATTCCTGATCATATCGCTCACTCAGATCCATTAGTTGAGCGTTTTGAGCAATGGGCGCGCGCTAACCTTGCACATGGTTTTTCGTTAACGAATGCAGCGCGTACCATTGGCGCAAGTGAAAGAACATTAGGAAGGCGAATGAAATCGATATTAGGGAAATCGCCGCTCGCATACTTTCAAGATTTGAGAGTTGAACGTGCTGTGCACTTATTACAAACCACGAATGAGAGCGTCGAACGCATTTCTGAGCAAGTCGGATATTCAGATGGCGCAACGTTACGTGAATTATTACGAAATAAATTGGGTAAAGGAGTGCGTGAACTTCGTGAACGACCTATGTGCTAGTTGATTTTTTAGGAATTTTTTAGGAATTTTCAGGTTATGCTTGAGCATCAAAAAGGCTTAATTTTACAAATTTCTTCTTTTAAGCGCTTTTGGTATTCATCTTGACCTTTGATGTGACTAAGTTCTGCATAAATGCGTTTTAAATCGGCTTTGTATTGCTGCATCTTTTCTGCATCTTCATTTAAAAAAAGTGTATAGGACTTCATCGACCAACCCACAATAAAGAGAAAGGGCAGGGTCAATAACGACAAAGTGTGAAGTATTAAGACTACCAGCCATTTTAATAGTCCTATTGCACTAGCTTTAGTTGATAATGGCAGTGTAAGTGCGTTGCTCCAAGCTGAATAATTTTTACGTAATGCCTCCCATGCTTTGGCTTGCCCTACCTTTGAGAGGGTAAACATTGCATTAATGTCGTAGTCTTTACCGTTATCTAAGCGAATACGCATTTTGGTTCCAAGTATCAGGTTTTGATGATTGTTTACCATGCTATAGCACTCAAGGTCTGGTTTCAAAGCGAGTATTGATAATATGTTGAAGCTTCATTTAGTGTATACCCGATATTAACTAATTTTTTCTTGACCCTCCAGTTACTGGAAGCTTTATGCTTTTTTAATCAACTTGCCTAATGACGATAAAGAGGCCAATTAATGCACAACCATCACCATAGTCATATTGCTAACAATGGCCATAACCATGATCATTCAAGTAGTAGAATAGGTTGGGTATTCTTACTTAATTTATGTTTTACCATTATTGAATTTGTGGGCGGTATGCTTACAAACAGTACCGCCATTATGGCAGATGCCGTACATGACTTGGGGGATAGCTTATCGATCGGTATTGCTTGGCTATTAAGTAAGTTGGGCAATAAACAAACAAATCAGCAATTTACCTATGGCTATAAGCGTTTTTCTTTATTTGGTGCATTGATTAACGGCTGTGTACTCATTGCTGGCTCAATTTGGATTTTATTTGAAGCCATACCACGTTTAGCTGAACCGCAAATGCCTCAAACAGAAGGCATGTTGGCCTTGGCTATTTTAGGAGTACTCGTAAATGGTTACGCGGCATATAAGTTAAGCGGTAGCGAAACGCTGAATGAAAGAGTGCTTAACTGGCATTTGATCGAAGATGTGCTGGGTTGGGTCGCTGTTTTAATTGTATCCATTGTTTTGATGTTTGTTGAATGGCCAATACTGGACCCTTTATTATCAATAGGCTTTACGCTTTTTATTTTATTTTATTTTATTTAATGTGGTTAAAAATATTCGCGAAACCCTGAAACTTTTCTTACAAGCGACGCCGAATGAACCGATGCAAAAAGAAGTCGAACAAGTCTTGCGTGCTTTTCAGGAGGTGAGTGATTTACATCATTTGCACTTTTGGTCGCTTGATGGCGAACATCATGTTTTAACCGTGCACTTAACGTTAACTGTAATGTTAGGGGGAGAAGAAATGATTGCGCTTAAGAGCAAGATCTCAGACCAATTGCAGCAGTATAAGCTAGCGCATACTACGATTGAGCTGGAGTTACCGGGTGAAAATTGTCGTGATCTCAGTAACACCTAAAGGGCAAAGTTTAAGACTAGGTTCACCACAAATACTAGCGACAGTACAAATAGAATCACAAAGACCAGTCCGGTGATAATGAAGTGGCTGGCTTTGCCTCGAGAAAAATCACGCACTAAATTTTCTTTACTTTGCACGCCTAAGAGCGCCCATAAAACACTTTTAAATGTTTGAATTAGTGTGAGTGTTTGTTGGTCGTCTGAATTATTAGCGGTATCTTGTCGCTTATTTGAGTGGTTACTTGTCATGGATCAATTTTCTCACTAGGTATGCGTAAGGTTTTGACTATCTCGCAGGTTTAGTATGACTGTTATTTATTCAATTTGCTTGTGAACTGCTTAGCTTACAAGCAAATTGTCTCTATCTAGAGCAGTCTTTAGTCACACATTATTTCATCCGAACTACTTTTTAACTAAATATACACCACACTCAATATGGTGTGTGTAGGGGAATTGATCAAACAGTGCAAAACGTTGAATGTGGTGTGTTTGGCTTAATACCTTCAGGTTTTCTTCTAAAGTGTCAGGATTACATGAAATATAGATGATGTTGGGGTATTGGCTAATCATCTTACAGCTGTCTTCATCAAGTCCCGACCGAGGAGGGTCAACCAGAACGGTACCAAAATTGGCCTCTTCAAGGTTCATATCTTTTAAGCGTTTACGCAAGCGTTGACCACTCATGTGGGCGGTGAATTCTTCAGCGCTAACCTTTGCAAAATGAACATTTTCAATACTATTCATTTCTTTGTTGTCATTAGCCGCTTTTACCGACGTTTTGCTGATTTCAGTGGCAAAGACTTGTCGAAACTTATCAGCTAGTGCAATAGAGAAATTGCCGTTACCGCAATAAAGCTCTAATAAATCCCACCGATCACTACCTTGTGCACAGTCCCTAGCCCAACTGAGCATATTCTGATTCATCTCACCATTTGGCTGAGTGAAACCTCCTTCGATTTGTTTGTATTTCAAATTTAAACCATCGACATTAAGTTGCTCTATCACATGGTCCTGATCCAATAGGATACGGAGCTTTCGAGCACGACCAATAATATTAATACCATATTTTTCTTTTAATATTTTTGCCTCTGAAATCCACTCTTCATTTAACTGACGGTGATAAATTAAGGTTACTAACATATCGCCAGATAAGGTATTGAGGTATTCAAGTTGGAATAAGCGGTTCTTTAAAATAGGATTCTGGTTAATATCTTCCATTAAACGAGGCATTAACTCAGTAATGGCCTTGCTGGCAATCGGGAAATTCGTGACTTCGAAAGGCTTGGTTTTGGTGCCTCGCTCGAACATCGCATGAAAGCATCGGTCGCCCTCATGCCAAATTTTAAACTCAGCGCGTAACCTGAAATTTTGCGGAGCGCTTGCAAAAACCTCTAGAGCAGGGGGATTAAAGTGATCAAATTGCTGTTGGATCTGTTGGGTTTTATCCGCTAACAAAGCGTCATATTGTGCTACTGGAATTTGATCCATTAAAGAATTACCTGCTCATATTTAAATGGGCAGGCATTATAAATGAAGTAAAGGGTTCTGTCAGGCAAGTTACTGCGGCAATTGTGCGCAACAGTAACTTAGGATTTTATATTAGATGGATAAAGTAATCGGGATATAGTGATCAACGAGAAGCAGCGCAAAAAGTACCGTTAAATAAAAAATAGAATATCCAAATGTTTTCATCGCATGTTCATCGGTATCAGAAAGAAAAAGCTTGGTGGCATGATAAATAAAGCCTATACCGAGTACCGTTGCGCCAGTTAAATAAATGATGCCTGACATATGTAGCGCAAAGGGGAGTAGCGTAACTGAAAATAGCATTAGACTATAAAGTAGTACTTGATGCTTAGTAAATGGAATGCCGTGCGTAACAGGTAACATAGGCACATCAACTTTTGCATAGTCATCTCGACGGCGAATCGCGAGAGCCCAAAAATGAGGAGGCGTCCAAACAAAAATAATCAGAAAAAGTAAAAACGATTCAGTGGTCACTTGGCCAGTCATCGCCGCCCAACCAAGCAATGGAGGCGCGGCGCCTGCAGCACCGCCCCAAACGATATTTTGAGGTGTAGAGCGTTTCAGAAACATTGTATAAATAACCGCATAAACGATTACGCAACAAAAAGTCAGTACGCTGGTCAGTACATTGGTGGTGGCAAGTAAAATGATCATTGAAATTGTGCATAAAGTTAGCGCAAAGGTGATTGCCGAGCGTGACGATAAACCACCTGTTGGAATTGGACGTGATTTAGTACGCTCCATTTGTGAGTCAATCTTTTGATCAACCCAATGGTTAACCGCTGCGCCAGATGCCGCCGCTAAACCTATGCCCAAGGATGCATAAAATATAGTGTCTAAAGGTGGTATTGTTGGGGAGGATAAGAACATGCCAACAATAGCGGTAAATACTATTAATAAAACGACTTTAGGCTTACAAAGCTCGAGATATTGTTGCCAAGAGAGTGGGTGAGCAGGAGCTGGAAGTGTACTTTCTGACATGGTGATGTCCTCGTATTTTATCTTTGTTATTTGTTTGTTTTTATATTTCTGTTCTTGTCTTTTTAAGGGCTGTACTTTTTCTCAAGTCTATTTATAGTTTTTATGCTGCTTGAGCATGGGAACTTAGGTTATGGGTAACTTCTGCCTCATTGATTGAAGGTGCTGTTTTTATTTTACGTGTAATCGCGATCAAGGTAAGTAAAAGTATTGCTGCGACACCATTGTGCGCAACGGCAATTGGAATGGGTAATACTAAAATGATGTTGAGTAAACCTAATGAGATTTGAGTGCCTAAAATCATGCCAAGTAATACACCGTATCGTCTGGCAATCGCTGTGCCCAAAGAGAATAACTTGAGTGCAAAACCGCCGACAACTAATAATGTAATTAAAGCGCCAAGACGGTGCGTTAGGTGTACTGCCGTACCCGCTTCAAGCGATAGTACGCCACCTTCGTAGTTTTGATCGTCGGTATGGTCTTTATGCCACAGTGTAAACCCTTCCTCAAAGTCGGTTGGCGGCAGCCATTGGCCTTGGCAGGTGGGTAAATCGGTACAATAGAGTGCGACGTAATTTGTACTGGTCCAGCCACCTAACGCGATTTGTAAATAGACGACTACCAGCGCTAATAAAGCCCAACGTTTTACAGTCGGTGAGGCGAGTATATGAGCATTCTCATTATTGCGGTGCTGGCTTTTATCTTTCTGGCTCTTTTCTTTCAAGTAATGAGGGTAATGAGTGAGGGTGGTCCAAAAGAGTAGCGCGAGTGTTAGCATTCCACCTAATAAGTGCAAGGTCACAATAACGGGTTTAAGCAACATTGTAACGGTCCACATACCCAGTGCGCCTTGAAAGCAGACTAATAACACTAAAAATATAGAGAGCTTAACTTGCTGTTCGGGTTTTGCACGATATTTGAAAGCAATGGCTGCCATGGCTAGAATTAACAAACCGAGCGTACTCGCAAAGTAACGATGTACCATTTCTTTCCATGCTTTGGGTGATTCAACCGGTGTGTCAGGGAATGCGTTGTTTGCGATATCAATACTAGGCGCAGCGGTTGGCGCGATTAACTGACCATAACAACCGGGCCAGTCAGGGCAACCAAGGCCGGCATCAGACAATCTAACGTAAGCACCTAGAACAACCACAAACAGTGCTAAGACAGTCGCGGCTAATGAAATTCGAAAGAATGTTTGATTCATAATCTTTTATTTTTTTTAGTATGGGTTCAAATATGCTTGAAGAGCCAGTGTATGGCAAACTTAGTAAAAATAGTATGCTAACTTGAGATGATTTATCTTTTTATTCAAAGTACTTCACATCTAGATGAAGAAAAAGAGGTGGAAGGATTTTTGATTAGTCTCTGCGCGCCCTTTTTGTTTATAAGTTATTAATCTAAGATGAGATATTGATTGAACGTGGGTTGTCGACATCTAGGGAATTGGTCTATGCGTATACCAGATAACAGTAATATTGTCATTTTTGGTGCTTCAGGCGACTTATCATTTCGTAAGTTGATACCGGCTTTATATCAACTTTATGTGACTAAACAACTTCCCGAACGTTTTTTTATTCTTGGTGTCTCCCGCAGTAATTATAGTTCTGAAAGTTATCGAGAAGCTTTGTCACTGGCTTTGATCGAACACTCCGGTGTTGACGCGGATACTTCCCGCACTTTTCTTCAACATGTTTACTATTTAGCAATCAATACCGCTGATGCAAATGACTACGCGCAGTTAGGGGTGAACTTGAAAGGTCTGTATGAGAAGTATCAGACGCCCCATAATACGCTGTTTTATTTGGCGACGCCTCCCAGTCAGTTCACGGTGATCCCAGCATGTTTATCGAAAAACAACATGCTTGATCAACGAGAAGGTTGGAAGCGTATCGTGATTGAGAAGCCTCTTGGCTATGACCTTCAGTCTGCCATTGCGCTAGATAAGAGTCTGCATGGTTTCTTTAAAGAATCTCAGATCTATCGTATCGACCATTATTTGGGTAAAGAGACGGTTCAGAACTTATTGGTTTTTCGTTTCGCTAACGGTATGTTTGAGCCTTTATGGGATCGAAACTATGTCGACTATGTAGAAATTACCGGTGCTGAGAATTTGGGCGTTGAGGCTAGAGGACGTTACTATGAGGGGGCTGGTGCGCTAAGAGATATGCTGCAAAACCACTTGCTGCAAGTTTTGGCGATGGTGGCGATGGAACCTCCTGCAGTGATTAATGCAGACTCTACTCGTAATGAAGTTGTAAAAGTTTTGCAGAGTTTGCAGCCGATTAGTGATGACGACCTAAAAAATAACTTAGTGCTTGGGCAATATACGAACTCAACGGTGCAAGGGAATAGCATGGTAGCGTACCGGCAAGAGGCTGGCGTTGCGAATGACTCAAGAACCGAAACCTATATCGCTATGAAGTTATTTATCAATAACTGGCGCTGGAATGGCGTACCTTTTTATGTGCGGACGGGTAAACGATTACCCACGCGCGTCACGGAAGTCGTGATTCATTTTAAACAAACACCTCATCCTATTTTTGGGCAGAATGCGCCGGCGAATAAACTGATTCTTCGAATTCAGCCCGATGAAGGTATCGTGATGCAGTTTGGCTTGAAAAAGCCCGGCGCAGGCTTTGAGGCAAAAGAAGTTACGATGGATTTTCGCTATCAGGATCTGGCTGATGAGGGTGAGATTGAAGGACGCATGCTGAATGCCTATGAACGATTGTTGTTAGATGCGCTAAACGGTGATGCCACACTTTTTGCTCGCAGCGACGCAGTCCAAGCGTGCTGGAAATTTGTAGAACCTATATTGGCCTACCAAAAAGGCGAACATACTTTGCATGGTTATGCTTGCGGCACATGGGGGCCCAAAGAGGCTGAGTACCTGTTACAGGCAGATAAACGGAGTTGGCGTTTTCCTTGTAAGAATTTGGCTAATACTCAGTATTGTGAATTATAGACTTTGACCAAAGAGGGCTAATATGACCAAGCGCAACACAGACCTCAATATCCGTATTTTTGATTCAAACAACGCAGTAGCCGAATCGATCGCTCAGCAGTGGCTGGACTTGAGCAAGCGTGCGACGAACGTAAATATTTCTTTGTCAGGCGGCAGTACACCTAAGCATGTTTTCGGCTATATTGCTCACAGCGACTTTGCTAGCCAAATAATCTGGCAGCACCTGCATTTTTGGTGGGGTGATGAGCGCTGTGTTTCAGCCAAAGATGCGCAGAGTAACTATGGTGAAGCAATGCGTTTGTTGTTTCGTCACGTATTGATTCCAGCAGACAACCTTCATCCTATTCATGGTGAATTATCACTCGAAAAAGCCTGTATAGAATTTAAAGATGAAATGGCGGCTTGTATACCGATGAACACAGCAAGTGGGGAAGACCGACCTATATATGATTGGGTCATTCTAGGTGTCGGAGAAGATGGCCATACGGCCTCTTTGTTTCCTAAAAAGACTGATTATGAAGCCTCGCAAAATGCAGTGCTTGCCTATCATCCTGAGACTAAACAGGCGAGGGTATCTTTAAGTGCGCCTGCGCTCTGTGCAGCGAAGCGCGTGACCTATCTGGCATTGGGAGAGAGCAAGAAAAAAATAGTCGCCGCTATACTGAATAATGAAACATCAGCGGAAGATTTACCTGCAAACAATATCAAGTCTATAGAAGGCCAAACAGAATGGTATTTGGATGAACAATCAGCCAGCGGCTTAAACACCTAAACGTAACAATAACGGTCTTAACTTAAGCAAATTATCTTCAAAACTTTCGAACATTAAAGGTAGCGTCATGACAGCGAAAAAAGCAGATATAGCAGTGATCGGACTGGCCGTTATGGGACAGAATATAATTCTTAATATGAACGATCACGGCGTGAAGGTCGTTGCTTATAATCGCACACAATCTAAGGTGTCCGATTTTATTCAAGGGCCCGCAAAGGGCAGCGATATTCAAGGTGCATCAAGCCTAGAGGATATGATTTCTCTTTTAGAGTCACCCAAGAAAGTCATGCTGATGGTGCGAGCCGGTGAAGTGGTTGACCAGTATATTCGCCAGCTAGAACCTTTATTGTCAGCGGGTGATGTGATTATCGATGGGGGAAATTCTGATTTTATTGATACTGAACGTCGAGTAAACGAATTAGCTAAGCAAGGCCTTCATTATATTGGGATGGGTGTTTCTGGTGGAGAAGAGGGGGCCCGGAATGGACCTTCTATTATGCCTGGTGGTGATGAGGAAGCGTGGCCTTTGGTAAAAGACATTTTTCAGCGCATTGCTGCACGTACTGAAAGCGGCGAAGTTTGCTGTGATTGGGTCGGTTCTGGTGGCGCAGGGCATTTTGTGAAAATGGTGCATAACGGTATCGAATACGGTGATATGCAGCTGATTTCAGAGTCCTATCACTTTATGAAAACAGCCTTGACTATGAATCATCAAGAGATGCATCAGACCTTCACTGCATGGAACAAAACAGAGTTAGACAGCTATCTGGTAGAAATTACCGCTAATATTCTCGCTTATGAAGAAGAAGGCAAACCCTTACTAGAGGATATCCTCGATGTGGCGGGACAAAAAGGTACGGGTAAATTAACCGGCATTAACGCACTCGACGCCGGAGTACCATTAACGCTAATCAGCGAGTCGGTCTATGCGCGCTACTTGTCTGGCTTAAAGGAAGAGCGACTACAGGCCGAGGTTTTGTTTGATAAACAAATAGAGCCACTACCGGGTGACCGATCTGAATGGCTTGAGGCGCTGCGTCAGTCTTTATTGGCGGCTAAAGTCATTTCCTATGCGCAAGGTTTTATGTTGATGAAACGTATCTCAGATGAACGTCAATGGCAGCTTAATTATGGCAATGTAGCCTTGATGTGGCGAGGTGGCTGTATTATTCGTAGTGCTTTTTTAGAGAATATACGTGACGCTTTTCAGTTGAACCCTGAATTGGTTTTTTTGGGTATGGACGATTATTTCAAAGAACTCCTTATGCGTTGTACGCCAGCGTGGCGAAAAGTTCTTTCTAAAACCATTGAAATAGGGCTTCCAATGCCTTGTACAGCATCCGGCCTGTCGTTTTTTGACGCCTTTACCACCGGCAACTTGCCTGCGAACTTGCTACAAGCCCAGCGAGATTATTTTGGTGCCCATACCTACGAACGAAAAGATAAACCCCGAGGCGAGTTTTCTCATACCGATTGGACGGGTAAAGGAGGGGCAACCGCCTCTAGTTCTTATAACGCATGAGGCCTACTATGTAGTTGGCCTTCTTTAACTTCTCCTTCTAATAAGAATTGTATCTTCGAAAGCGGGCTTGAGCCTCTGATAGATAGTTTCTTTTTAGGTCTGTCATGACGGCGTCGGTATTGTTTTGCTCGCTATCCATATCGCCAAATACTGAAACCGTACGTTGGTTGTTGATTCTATGGATGCGGGAAAAGCCCCGAGTGGGTATGATTTCGGCGAAATGTGATAGTGGTACAACAGAGCCATCCAGCGGGTGAATGATCGGAAAATGGTCAAAGTCAGACAGCTCATCTTTGGAATCCTCATCGAGGAGAACGACGACTTCATACATTTCTAAGCCAAGGGTTGATTCAACAACTTTTGAGCCCTGATAGGCCGCACGAAGTTGGTTGGCACTGAGGTAGTAAGTCCAATTTCATTTGAAATAACCAGATATAAACTTATGTTTGTTAAATTACGGTGTTTGAAATTTGCCTTATCGAGGGCATATATATATATTTATTATTTAGAACACTAAATAATAAGTCGACGATGAAATATAAATTAGAAGTCAAAAACCTGTATAAAGTGTTTGGCAGTAAGCCTAAAAAGGCCATTCAAATGCTTGAATCTGGTGCTTCTAAAGATACTATATTCAGCCAAATAGGGATGACAGTAGGTGTACAAAATGCTTCTTTACAAATCAAAGAAGGCGAGATTTTTGTCATCATGGGCTTATCTGGTTCCGGTAAATCGACACTTGTGAGGCTACTGAACCGGTTAATAGAGCCAACACTTGGGCAAGTTCTGATAGATGATGAAGACATTACCCGCCTCGATAAAAAAAGTTTAAGGACTGTTCGGCGACATAAAGTCAGCATGGTCTTTCAATCTTTCGCCTTGTTGCCTCATTTAACAGTTTTAGACAATGCTGCCTTTGGTTTGGAGTTGAGTGGCGAGCCGAAAGACGCACGACATGAAAAAGCCATGAGTTCGCTTTATCAGGTTGGTCTTGAGGCGCATGCAATGAGTTATCCTGATGAGTTATCAGGCGGAATGCAGCAACGTGTTGGACTTGCCAGAGCGCTTGCAAATGACCCGGATATTCTACTCATGGATGAAGCATTTTCGGCTTTGGACCCTCTGATTAGAACCGAAATGCAAGATGAGCTGCTTCACCTTCAACAAGCTCACCGTCGCACGATTATTTTTATTTCTCATGATTTGGACGAAGCTATGCGTATTGGTGATCGTATCGCCATTATGCAGGGTGGAGAAGTTATTCAGGTCGGCAAACCTTATGAGATACTTCAGAACCCTGAAAATGATTATGTGAAGTCCTTCTTTAAAGGTGTCGATGTGAGCAATGTCTTTAATGCTGGAGATATTGCGACTCAAAATGATATTAAGGTGATTAAGCAAGCAGTGGATACTGACCTATCCCAGACTCTGACTGATTTAGTTGATAATGAATCAACATATGCTTATGTAACCGACGAAGATGATCATTTTCGTGGTGTTTTACTAACGGAAAATCTGCCGGATAATTTATCTATGCAAAGCCAGCTTGAGAATGCTTTTCTTAAGGTTGAATCGATTACAAATACCACTCAAATAAATGAAATCATAGGGCAAGTAGCCGCTTCCCCTTGCCCTGTACCCGTGGTGGATAAGGATAATATATATCAAGGGGTGATAAGCCAGAACCTACTGTTAGAAACATTAGATCGGAAGGGTAAGAATGAGTGAACAAACAAGTGACCCTTGGGCGGCGACTGAATCGGTTGAAGATCAGTCTGGTAATCCTTGGGGTTCGATGGAGTCTTCAAATACCGAGCTAACATCTAATTTATCTGCTGGCGCTGAAGAGCGGGTGCCGCTTTCCTTCAGTGAGCCATTTTCACATGAATGGATCCCCCTCCAAGACTGGGTGGAAACCTTCGTTTCTTGGTTAGTGCTTCATTTTAGGCCTGTATTTTCTGCCATCAAAACACCGATAGATACGACACTTCAATCCATTGAAGCTTTGCTTCAAAGTGTATCGCCATTAATCATGATTTTGTTATTCGGGCTGCTTTCTTGGCAACTTGTTGGCAAGCGTTTAGGGCTGATGACAGTTCTTAGCCTATTATTTGTTGGTGCCATCGGGGCATGGCAAGAATCGATGACAACGCTTTCATTAGTCTTAACATCTGTACTTTTTTGTATGTTGATTGGTATACCAACAGGCATCTGGATGGCGAGAAGTGATGGTAGCCAACGCTTTATAAGGCCTTTACTAGATACGATGCAAACCACGCCCGCATTTGTCTACCTAGTGCCGATTGTAATGCTGTTTGGTATTGGGAATGTACCTGGCGTTATCGTGACCATTATATTTGCTGTGGCCCCCGTGATTCGTTTAACCAATTTAGGCATTCGACAAGTGCCATCTGATTTAATAGAAGCAGCACAATCATTTGGTGCCAGTGAGCGACAGATGCTATTTAAGGTGCAACTACCGCTCGCGATGCCAACGATTATGGCAGGAGTGAATCAAACGCTGATGCTGAGCTTATCGATGGTAGTTATTGCGTCCATGATTTCGGTGGGTGGTTTGGGCTTGATGGTGTTGCGAGGAATAGGTCGATTAGATATAGGGCTCGCGACGGTGGGCGGTATTGGTATCGTGATGCTAGCGATTATTTTAGACCGTATGACACAGTCATTAGGTCGGTCTAGTCGCGAAAGAGGTGTTGGCGCCTGGTATTCCAAAGGACCACTCGGACTTATTGTGAATTTAAAAGCAAAATTAACAAAATAAAAGATGTCATAACCAAGTTTATTTATAACAAAAAACCATAAAAAGAGGGAAATATGAGAAAACTACTTAGCGCAATCATTGCCGTGTCATTACTCGTGACGATCAACCCAAGCTATGCCAATGAAAAACCAGGTAAAGGTGTAAAGGTGCAAGCATTGCACAGCCCCATCTCTGAAGAAGCATTTCAAACTATCGTACTTAATGAAGCCTTGAGTCAGCTTGGTTATGATGTTCAGGATATTAAAGAAGTCGACTACAGCGCAGCTTACACTGCCATCGGCAGTGGTGATGCGACCTTCATGCCTGTAAATTGGTTCCCTTTGCATAATACGATGTATGCCAATGCCGGTGGCGATAAAGTATTTTATCGGAAAGGGCATTATATAGAAGGTGCTGTTCAGGGTTATTTGATCGATAAAAAAACAGCCGACAAATACAGTATTAAAAACATTGAGCAATTTAAAGATGCAAAAATTGCTAAGCTCTTCGATACCGATAATGATGGGAAAGCAGATTTAACAGGGTGTCAGGCTGGCTGGGGTTGTGAAGGTGTCATTGAGCATCAGTTAGACTCGTTCAAACTACGTGATCGTATTACCCATAAACAAGGCCAATACGCTGCTATTATTGCCGATACAATTGCGCGCTATAACGATGGCGAGTCTATTTTTTATTACACTTGGACGCCTTACTGGGTGTCAGGTAAATTGGTTCCGGGCAGAGATGTAGTCTGGTTAGAAGTGCCTTTTTCATCAAATCCGAATAATTCTGATACAGCTTTACCGAATGGTAAAAACTATGGCTTTGATATTAATAGCCAGCGTATCGTAGCCAATAAGAAATTTGCTGAAAATAACCCTTCCGCCGCTAAATTATTTGAAGTGGCTAAGCTGCCCATTAACGATGTTAGCGCCGAAAATATGTTGATCTCTAAGGGTGAAAACTCTCAAAGACAGATTCGCCAACATGCTTTGAATTGGATAAAATCGAACCAAGTTACGTTTGATGAATGGCTAGAAACCGCTCGAAAAGCAGCAAAATAAACATTCTAATTAAATACCTCTCCTTTAAAAAAGAGAGGTGTTAGATAAGAGGGAAATAGAAAGCCCTTAGGACTCACCCATTAGAAAATTTCGGACAGGTAAGCAAAGTAGACTTCCTTGAAATTTTTACTCAAGAAAAGTTTGCTGTCAGGTCTTGTCTATTTGTTAACTATCTTGCACCTAGAAATGTCATAAAAGGCTTACAATGCAGCTTCGGTTTAAGGGGTTAATGGCATTTTTTCTCAGGCGCTTCAGGGAGACTCAGAATGTTTAGCGAACCATTATGAACATCGTTATAAACTTCAAGAAGTTTAGTTTTATTATTCCAGTCAGCTATCCGGTGTACAAAATAATACGTCACATTATCCAGGCTTTGTTCGTGAACCAGACATTATGAAATCAATCGAGTAACCCTTCTGCATTTCAATAAGTAAGTACTTGAATCACCGTTTAAACTTAAACTATGTTGATCGATGCTTTAGATAGATGTGATTACGCCACTCAATTAAATCGGAAAACTCCTCTTTTAATTCGGGTGTTTTCCAGCAACTCTCAGTGTCGCTATCTAAAGGGATGTACTTATTTCCAATTGGCTCTATCATTTGAAGGGTGACAGCTAGTGAGATGTCTGCATAGGTGAATTTACCCAATAGATAATCTCCACTATTAGTTAGCTGTTTTTTTACTTTTCTCAAACCCTGGCGCATTGTTTCAATATATTCCTCGCGCTTGTTCCAGTCAAACCCGTATTTGGTTTTAAAATAGTAAAGTCCCATTGTAGCAACCGGTAACATGATGGGGCGAATGGCTGAAGGTATTTCCGGAGGAAGGCTCATCAGTTTCGCGCCACGATGGTTTTTCATGCGAATACAGACTAATGCCCGGCCTACTTGTAGTATCTGATTACTCAGGATATCCAATTCATCAATCTGACTCTTAAGCTCGCAGGGAAATAAGTCCACAGAGGCATGATGCTCATCGCTATTTTTATGATTCACATACTGAGCAATGTTATAAGCATCGCTTATACAAACTTGGTTATTAATAAGTGTTGGGGCAGTGACTTTACGTGTAAAATTACGGCTTCTTATTCGAACTATAGGAGTTGTAATCATGGGTGTAAAGTTGATTATTGTATAGTTGTAATGACTTAAATCCATTGCCCAGCGTGCCTTTTCTGACCACGGAGAAACGTGTAAATAATAGAGCTCGCCCATTCTAAATATCCTTCTTTGGCTTAAGTGATTATGGAGACTTGATTTTAGCCTTGAAACATTAGAGTGATTACTCTAATGTTTCAAGGCTAAAATCAATGGGAAATCGAAATTACTTAAAAATGACATGAATCTTTGAATAATGTTTTAGTCATTGGGGCCGATTTTGCTCACTTTTGCTAGTCTTATGAGTTTCTAAATTGGCCAAATTCTATTGCTTATATCAGTTGGGTTTAATGGCTCGAGTTGAGCCAAAATTACCATATAGCGGCTTAAATCGTTAAAGCTGCCAGAGTGTTAGTTATCAAGACGTTTTGAGTATGTATACTTAAGCTAGATGATATTAAAAATATGTGGGATGAATTTTCAATGGAAAGTATTAAAGGTGCATGTCGCTGTGGTCAGTTAAGCTATGAATTAAATAGGCCTCCGGTTTATGCTGCTTATTGCCACTGTACAGAATGTCGTCAACGTAATAGTTCTCCATGCACCAGTTTCATCATGGGTTTGAATGATAGTTTGACCGTGTCTGGTAAAAGCGACGAATACAGTGAGGCGAGTGGGTCAGGCTCAACCCTTGACCATAGTCGTTGTATAAATTGTGGAACAGTCGTCTATATGCGCATACACCGACTTAATAATATTGTTGCCATTCCATCAGCCACGTTATTAGATGAGAAATACTTTCAGCCTGTAGAACATCTTTGGATACAAAGTAAGGTACCTTGGTTTGAAATCAAAGATGGTTTACCTCAACGTGCAGGCCCTCCTAAGTTTCCTGCCGGGTACTTAGCTTAAGGAAGAGCGGTAAAAGTATAATTTCAAGCTGCCTCGTACCCATTCTAATTCATGGCTAAGCAATAAGATGCTCTTCGGTGTAGTAATTGAATTTATTCTTCGTTTCTGGGTCATAATTAGCGTCTTATTAGGGTGTCGTGAGGTGTCTAATTTTTGTGGGGCAGGTTAATAACTGAAATTCACCTATTTTTAAAAGTGCACTTCCCACGACATAGCGGGCAAGTCTTCATGTCCGCTCTACTTATCAAAGAAGTCATCCTAGAAAACGCCAGAAGTGATGCAGATATCGATTTTTCATATGTAAGCTGCATTCACGCATGATGATCGCAAATGGCACTTTTGTGCAATCAAGGTGTTTGGATCATAATTTTGGACTCTTGTAGAAAGGTTTCTTTATCCTTTTCAATCCATGAAGCCATGATCTAACCCTTGAGCAAAATATAGTATATTGTGGCTTTTAATTATGCTTAAAATGATTGAAAATTGAGCGTTTTTGCTCGTCTCTGCTAGAATTTAAAGAATAATTCAACAGAAGGTGAGTCGATGTTTCGTCGAATTTTGATTTACCCTATTCTTCTGTTATGTGCCTTAGTATTGTGTACATCTACACTTTATGCCGCGTCAGTCATTGACAGTTCAACTACCCGTTACTCTTTAGGTAAAGATCTTCTATATTTGAAAGAGGAGGGTAGGGCTTTAAGCTTGTCTGACATACTTCAACCAGCGTTTCAAAATAAGTTTAAAAAGTCTGATAAAAATATTCCTAATTTCGGTATTGCGGATGAATCGTACTGGGCCAAAATCAGTATCGATTATCGCGGTGATCAACATATAGAATGGCTCATCGAATTAGACTATATTTATCTCGATAAAATAGAATTTTATAGTCGTGATCACAGCGACAAGTTTAAGCTAATTAAAACGGGTGATACGTTTGCTTTTGATGAAAGAGAAATAAAACTACAAAGCTTTATTTTTCCGATAGATCTTAAACCAAGTGTGATCAATGATATTTATGTGCGCATTACCACCACAACAACGCTACAGATGCCATTTCTGTTATGGCAAGACCATTCATTTACAGAGTCAATAGCCAACCAACGTTTTTGGTATGGTTTGTTTTACGGTGCCATGTTCATTATGTTGTTTTACAACACCATGGTGTATTTGTCGGTACGTGATCCATGTTACTTATATTATCTTGGGTATATTTTAGCGCATATCATGAGTCAGCTTGCCATTAATGGCCTTGGGTTTGAGAAGGTTTGGCCTGGCTCGCCTGAATTTCAAAATATGAGTATTCCTATTTTTATGGGAATAACCAATACACTTGCTTTGTTATTTGCCCGGTCTTTTCTTTTGATATGGAAAAATCAGCCAAGGGTTGACCTGACTCTGAAGATTATGATTATCATCGGGATGATCTCGTGCATACTTCCATTGTTTGCTACTCAAGCATCGGCTTTCAAAATTGCGATATTAATAGCCATTATTTTTATGGTTAGTCTGTTGTCAATTGGCTTTTATGGTGTTTTAAAAGGGCAGCGGCGCGCTTATTATTTTACTTCTGCATGGCTTGCATTGTGTCTAGGTATTATTTTTAAATCGATGAACGCTTTAGACTGGCTGCCCACAAACTTTATAACTGCGTATGGTGCGCAAATAGGAGCGGTGGTAGAAGCGGTGTTATTAGCGTTTGCATTAGCCGATCGTATTAATACTGATCGCAGAGAGAAACTTGAAGCAATGACTCTGGCTTTGAAAGCATCAGATGAACAATTATCGATTAAAAAGAAGTTAATTTACCAGAGCTTTTATGACCAGTTAACGTTGATGCCTAACCGAGATTTATTAATTAAGGAGTTAGGACGAATTATCAACGGGGCTGATAGAGATAAAGACTCTTTCTGTTTAGTTTGTATTCATGTGAATAACTTTCATGATATCAACTACACCTTGGGACATGAAGTGGGCGATAGTTTGCTTCGACGAATTGCTGATGAACTTAATATTGAAGTCAATAAATGGCCTAAACCTTTTGCGATCGGCAAAGATCCTGATACGGGCCAAGAAAAATATTTAGCGGTGAGAGAGGGGGTGTATTTTTTCATTATATATCCAAATATTGATGAAAATGCACTATCTCAAGTTTTAAAACGGCTGGCTGTTTTTTTGGAGAAACCGATCAGCTTGCCAGATTTAACTTTAGATATTGGTGGTCATATCGGTGTGGCGAACTGGCCTACACACTCAGATGATGCAGAGAATCTGATTCGAAAGTCTATGATGGCGGTTCGGGCCGCTAAATGGGCGAATCGTACTGAATTAGTCTATTCGCAAAGTATTGATCATTATAGCGCTAGGCGCTTGTCATTAATGGGGGAAATGAAACAGGCTATCGACAATCAGGAATTAGAAGTTTACTTTCATCCCAAGATTGATATTCAGTCAAATAATGTGGTTAGTATGGAAGCGCTGTTACGGTGGCGGCACCCCAAGTACGGCATGTTGCAGCCAGGCGAGTTTGTTGAGCTCGCTGAAGGGACAAGAATCATACACCCGCTTACTTTGTATGTTTTGGAAACATCGGTGCGTCATTGTAGCCAGTTAGTAAAAGATGGTTTATATGTGACTGTTGCGGTGAATGTTTCTGCTAGAAACCTTATCGAAGAGGGGTTTACTCGCTCTGTGATAAAAATTCTAAGGAAGTACAAATTTGACCCGGGTCAATTGATCATTGAAGTACTTGAATCGTCTTTGATTGAAGATATGGATAACACGATTACGACCTTAAAAAACCTCGAATCATCAGGTATAAAAATCTCATTAGATGACTTTGGTACTGGCTACTCATCTTTAGCGTATCTTAAGCGACTGCCAGTACATGAAATAAAAATTGACCGCTCATTTGTAAAGGATATGACCGATAACCACGAAGACCGACTAATAGTAGAGTCGACGTTAGCCATTGCTCATGAGCTTGGTTTACGTGTCGTAGCAGAAGGCGTAGAGAGCAAAAGTACTCTGGATTTATTGGTCAAAATGGGATGTGATTTAGCGCAAGGTTTTTATTTTTCCCGCCCGATGGATATTGACCACCTAAAAACATGGTTTGCTAATCGCAATAAATATAAGCGCTGAGAGTCGAGGGAGTAATTAAGATATCGCTCCTGTTAGGATTGGTTTCCGCAACATCATATGTTTAACTACAATCAGTTAGGCATTGAAATTTTAAATATCTAGTCAAACGATGGAGAAACAATTATGTTCCGAAAATTCTTATGCTCATTGAGTATTGTGTTATTTCAATTTGTCAGCTCAGGCCTGGTCATGGCAGGAGGCCACTCAATGGCCCAATGGGTTGATATCAGTGATGATAAGAACATGTTTGATAAAAACTGCGACTATAAGGTTTGGATCATTGAAGATAAAAAATGGCGCGAAACGTGGTATTTGGAAGGTTTTGATAGTGAAAATGCTTTTTATACCATCAATCGTCAGAGCAGCCTATGGCGCGACAAAGATGCCTTCTATGCTCTAAACTACAAAGAAAAGAGAAAGTTTCTAATCGGTGAAAATTTTATTGATGTTGTAACCTTTGCGCTTTGTCTGCCAAGTAAATAGAGCACCTTATTTCTTATGTAGTGTGCTACTGCCTGAGGTATTAATAAGATCAATTTTCGAGTGGCAGTCGATCCTTTGGTGAATCTAAATACCAATTCCGCCAGATATAGCGCGTTATTAATGTGTAAAAAAGGGGACACCATACTTTTCGCTATATTTGTTGATGATGCCGTCATAGGTACCATTATTTTTTATTTCATATAAACCAAATTCAAGTGCTTGAAATATCTCTTCCGAATTGGCCTTTTTACTTAACATGATATGTATATCGCCAGTATTGACAATAGATAACGGTAGGGGGACGATCATACGTTCGAACCCCATCTTTTTGATCTGCATTGAATCGTAAGGAAGAGAGCCCAGATATCCATCAATACGATTATTCATAAGTTTTGAAATATTCTGTTTGTTGTCGTTTACCTTTTCTGCTTGTTTGCCGAAAGTTTCCAGTAGCGTGTCCATCACAGTGCCGTAAGAATTACCTCGCTCTACACCGATCGTTTGAAGTTTTTGGAATAGCGTTTTCAAGGGAGTTTGTGAATATATTACAAAGTGCATCTAGCACTTCAGGAAAAAATGTCGCCTGAGAACGGCTTTTACCTTTAACATGATGGGACATAACAGCTCACTCTTTTTATTTTTAAGCTGTCGAAAACATATCAAATACGTTACTTATTTAGTGGTTTTCGCAAGACTGTTTACTCATAAAAATTAATTTGTTATAGCAATAAATGATCCACAGTTTTCACACAGCCTGACTTCTTAGCCAGCGCTATAGAAGTAATCGAAATCAAGATAATTAGGCCGTGTTGACCTTAGTCTTCAGTGACTGATTTGTGCGAACTTGAGACACATTAATTAATGCTTTTCTAATAATAGGTATGCGTAAAGAGTATATTTATCGTAGAGTATTAAGATCTAAATTTTAGAATTCAAGTTCAGGTAATAGACTGCACATGGAAGAAAATGGTTTACAGATACGCCCTAAATTGATCGATGTCGGCGCGAACCTCACAAACAAGCGTTTCTCGCATGACTTAGATGAGGTGTTAGGCCGAGCAGAAGCAGCCGGGGTGCAGCATATCGTATTGACAGGCATCTCGGAATATTCAAGCGAGCAGGCAGCAGGCTTAGCAGAAACCAATCGTTCCTTGCTAAGCTGCACCGCAGGCGTTCACCCACACGACGCAAAAAGCTGGAATGAATCGAGCCGCAACCATATTCGCAAATTAGCTGAACACTCTGCCGTAGTAGCCATTGGAGAATGTGGCCTCGACTTTAACCGCGATTTTTCGCCGAGGCCTCAACAACAAGCGTGTTTCGAGTCGCAACTTGGGCTCGCTGTAGAACTGGGCAAGCCAGTATTTCTTCACGAGCGCGATGCGCATGATCGTTTTGTCGACATTCTAAAAGCCTATCGCGACGACCTCAAAGGGGCGGTTGTTCACTGTTTTACAGGGACCAAAAAAGAACTTTTCAACTATTTAGATTTGGATTGTCATATCGGAATTACGGGATGGGTATGCGATGAACGAAGGGGCATCGAGTTGCGGGAACTAGTTAAAAATATACCCGCTTCAAGATTAATGATAGAAACCGATGCCCCTTATTTAACGCCTCGCGACCTGAGGCCCAAACCAAAAGGTGGGCGCAACGAGCCTTATTGCCTAAAGCATATCGCGACTGTGATCGCACAGCTTCGAGGGGTCACTCTAAATCAATTTTCCGACGATACCTTTGCAACAACGTCTGAGTTTTTCAGTCTAAATATCTAGTTATATAGGAGGAAGTTTCTAGGACAGGTATCGATAAAAATAGTAATTAAAAAATGTATGTCCTTGATAGTGTTGATGTCTGCTTCTAGTTGCTAACAAGAAGCTATTTCTTAGAAAAATTGAGTACGTTAAGTGGTCTTTGTCGCGTCAGAGGCCAATCACCTGATGTCTGCAATTGGCACTTTTTTGTTATTTAACATTGCTGAAATTTTGCGCTGACTTGACCAAATTTTCTCGAGTGCGACTGTCTCTGGGTTGTTGTAATTGTCACCCTTTTAGTCAAAAGTTCAGTGGCGAGATATAACAGTTTTAACTGTATCTTCGTGAATACTTTTTGGCTTTAGCTACTGCTTTGTCGAGTGTACCCCATCGAGAGTGTTGCACAAAATGATGCATTATTTTTAAGAAATAGGTGTTGGTGTGAACATTTTCAACACCTAGATTGCTCCGTCTGCACATAGCACTAAAATGCTTCATTGATTAAATTAACTATCACAAAAAAATGTGAGGTTGATTAACTATTTGAATAACGAATAGAAGTGAAAGTAAAGCGGGAGCGCTTTTGCACCTGCAATAACACTAAATAAAAGGTACAGCAATGAGTGAAATAAATGAACTATTTAAGGTAATGGAAGGAAAATTTAACAAAGATGCAACGAGTGGTCTCGATCTCGTTTTCCAGTTCGATTTAGACGATAGGGATGATGTTTTTTATGTCGCCATCGCAAATGGCGCCTATGACATACAGGAAGGCTCACACGACTCGCCTTCAGTAACTTTAATGATGACGTTTGATACATTGAGTGGCTTAATGGATGGTTCTACTGACGGAATGCAGGCATTTATGGCCGGTCAGTTACGTGCCGAAGGTGATATGATGCTAGCGATCAAACTTGGTGAAATATTCCCTAACTAGTTTTCATTTTGATACGGAGTATCTGCTAATACCGTAGCTTAGCACCGTGCTCATTTCTCTTTTGAGCATGGTGCCTTCCCCCGTACACATTACCGGAAATTCTGACATCGTTGATTAACTCAGTTAAGTTGTCTGGTTCACAGACATCCACTCAGAACGAACATAATAGAAAGCCCTATTGCTGCTTAATCGCGAACAAACAGAGCTTTTAGCCATCTATTTTGTATGGCTTATATGCCGTTAGCCCGAGCGATAACTTCTTTCATAATTTCAGACGTACCGGCAAAAATACGGTGAATTCGTGCATTTAAATACATGCTTGCGATAGGGTACTCCATCATGTAACCGTAACCCCCGTGTAATTGCACACACTCATCGGCCACACGACAGGCGAGCTCTGAAGTGTAAAGCTTGGCTTGGCATGCAATATCTCCAGTCAGTGTGCCTTTATTATGATCCATAACACACCGGTCAACAAATACCTGAGCCATGTCAATCTCGGTTTTCATCTCTGCCATTTTGAAGCGTGTATTCTGAAACTTAGAAATCGGTTTACCAAATGCTTGACGCTCTTTAATATAAATTTTGGTCAGATCATACGCGGCTTGCGCACCACCAACCGCCCCGCATGCAAGAGTTAGACGTTCCTGAGCTAGCATCTTCATGAGGTACATAAAACCCTGAGATGGATCTCCCAGTACGTTTTCTTTAGGAACGATCACGTTGCTAAAAAAAAGTTCGGCGGTATCTTGAGATTTCATTCCCATTTTTTCCAAGTTTCTCCCTCTTTCGAAACCTTCCTGGCCGCGTTCTATAATAAACATGCCCATTGCATGCGGATTTTTCGGGTCTGTTCTGGCGGCTACTAGAATAATGTCAGCCAGTAAACCGTTTGAAATGAAGGTTTTCGACCCGTTCAAAATGAAATGGTCACCCTTATCAACGGCCGTTGTTTTCATGCCTGCCAAATCACTTCCTGTTCCTGGCTCAGTCATAGCAATAGCGAGAATCGTTTCACCCGTGACACACTTGGGAAGGATACGCGCCTTTTGTTCTTCATTTCCAAACTCATTAATATAAGGCGCAACCAATGAGTTTTGAAGGGGCATGAAAAACCCCGCTTCATTTGCGCGACCCAATTCCTCGCAGATGATCTGATCGAAGCGGAAATCTTTAACACCAGTCCCACCATATTGTTCATCAACCCAGGGGACTAGAAAGCCACTTTTACCGGCCTTAAGCCATATGTCGCGAGGAACAATACCAGCAGCTTCCCATTCGTTTCGATGAGGTAAGACTTCTCTTTCTAGAAAAGTCCTGAAAGATTCGCGAAACATGTTATGTTCAGAATCAAATAATTCTCGTTTCATATTGTTGTTACTCTAATTGATCTTTAATGCTTAGGGGTTACGAGTTGATACGTTAACTTGTGTCGGTAAACGTCAGCAATGATATGATCGTGCAAAATATGTGGTGAATTTGTCTAAAGCATTTTTAGTGGAAAACAAAAAATAACTAGGAGAGTATAGATTGAGTCCAAGCAAAAATGATTCAGATTTTCTTGTGGAGTGGGTACCTAAAGACCCCTCTATCTCAATCCTGTTTGTTCAAGCTGCGTTGAGTGGCGCAAAAGAATCAGGCTTTGACTGCCGCAAAATCCTGATCGATGCCAAAATCGAACCTGAGCTATTAAATGAACCCCAGGCTAGGGTCTCACCTGATCAATATACGCGATTGATTCAGACGCTTTGGTTAACAATGAATGATGAGTTCATCGGCTTGGCAAAAAATAAAAGTCCTCTTGGGTCATTTGCCATGATGTGTCTTTCAATCGTCCATTGTAAGACGCTTTATCAAGCGATAAAAAGAGGTGCACGTTTCGGTAAACTGAGCCTGGGTGAGCTTGATTTAAGGTTGGAAGTTAAGGGTGAAGATGCAATTTTATCTCTCCACTTAAAAGATCCGGCGGTCGATCCGACACACTTTCTAAGTGAATGTTTATTGGTCATCATGCACCGTTTGTACTGTTGGATGATTGGTAAGCGGATAATTCTTGATAAGGCGATTTTTAACTATTCCCAACCCACACATGTTAATGAATACTATGGCATATTTTGCCGTAAGCTTTCGTTTGATCAGGAAATTACAGGGCTACAGTTTAACCGTCGCTATCTGGATATGCCTGTGGTGCAGGATGAACGTTCATTAAAAGAATATTTTAAACTGGCACCTGCTAATCTTGTCACCCGACCTAAATATGATGATAGTTATACAGCGAAAGTTCGCGCTCTAGTTAACCAAAGTGATAATGCTATTTTCCCAACCCTGGAAGCGGTTGCCGCCCAGATGTATACGACACCGTCCACCTTGAGGCGAAATCTTAAAAAAGAAAATTCGTCCTATCAGGAAATCAAGGACGCGATACGCCGAGACATTTCTATACATCTACTTGCAGAAACCAACTTACCATTACAGGCAATTGCGGAAAAGCTGGGTTATACCGAAGCCTCTACATTTCAGCATACGTTCAAAAAGTGGGTAGGTATTGCGCCGGGAGCTTATCGCGGGAAATTAAATGAAGATAAATAATTTCTTGTCACCCATAGTGATCTTTGATTTATTCATTAATTGTAAGTGTGTGCAAGTAACTTTTATGCGCCGTAAGTGGCTAATTTCATAATAAAGGTGGCTTTCTCTACCGTAAAAATCTATTAATTTAAAACCTTCAAATCTCCTTTTATTCCGCTAAGTTTTCAGCAAACTGCTCACCCCTAAAATGAAGTTCTTTAATAAAAACTGCAAGAAAAGCACATTCGTAATGCAATAAATACTCATTGAGACTCCCTGCCAGCGCTTTATCCTAAATAAGGCAATATATTTTGTATTACACCGTAATTGAGAGATGAAGAACA
>Ga0209290_1000444_pt1 | contig 30425 bp, 22 predicted proteins | sample EN1Hudsemesocosm_2_FD_184632 | JGI IMG/M metagenome (GOLD analysis project Ga0209290, IMG submission 184632) | Methane-oxidizing microbial communities from mesocosms in the Hudson Canyon - EN10B Hudson Canyon (SPAdes) (version 2) | ecosystem: Environmental > Aquatic > Marine > Cold seeps... | reverse complement strand
CCATGGCACTAAGGTAAAACTTCCTTCATTCAACGCCACTGAGCGAACGATTGTTTTATTTTATGGTTTAAGTCACATTTTTTTACCAATAAAACCCTAGTTAAAACCAGGTTTTTATAGGCTAAAACAGCCATTAACTAACAATAAAACTAATATCATCAAATCTTACAAGTGTTTTTCTATCGAACATTTATTCTTGCCTGCGTCGACAACACCAACCATAAAAATAACAACCTATTGGAATAAAAAATGAAAAACACCATTCTCTCAATGCTGGCACTATGGGTATTCACCCTAGCTCCACATTCAAATGCAGGCTTATTCTCAAACTATTTTAGCTACACACAAACCAAACACCCCATCATGCTGGTGCCCGGAATTTTTGCGTTTGATTCCATTGCGGTCATTGATTACTGGTACCAAATTCCCGCCAAGCTGGAAAAACAAGGTGCTCAGGTTCATGTGGCCAAGATTAACGCCTTCGACAGTTCCGCCATGCGCGGCGAAAGCCTGATTGCGCAAATGGAAGAAATAGTTGCTGCATCGGGTGGCAGCGTGTCTAAATTTAATATCATGGGACACAGCCAAGGCGGCATGACCGCCCGCTATGTATTAGCGGCGCGCCCTGATTTAGTGGCGTCGGTTACCACTATGGCCACCCCCCATACAGGCTCCCCCATCGCCGATGTGGTGACCGATATTGCACCACCAGCAAGTATTCAAGGGGTGCTATTTGAAGTATTCGCTAATGCGGTGGGCGACCTGGTTAATTTGATGAGCGACAACAAAAAAGATAAGTCAGACATTTATGCCATGTTAGGGGAATTTAATGCATCCGGTGCAGCTGAATTTAATGCCACCTACCCTATTGGCCTACCCAGTACATCGTGCGGCACTGGTAGCGAGCAAGTGAATGTAGATGGCCACAATATTAAACTGTATTCCTGGGGCGGTACTGGTCACTTAACTGGTGGCGTGGATATTTCTGACCCACTTTTTGCCATTACGGGCTTAATATTTGATGAAGCGAACGATGGTGTGACTGGAAAATGCGCCAATCACTTTGGTCGTGTTTTACGGGACGATTATTTCATGAATCACTTGGACATTAATAACCATGTATTGGGTTTAGTGTCTTTATTTGAAACCAATCCTAAGACCGTTTTTAAGAATCATGCTCATCGCCTTAAAAACGCGGGCCTTTAAACACTATTTATTAAATATTAAACTTAATTTGCCCGCACCATTATTCACTTGGTGCGGGAAAATTTAATGTCATTTACGGGAAGTTTATGCCCAACAAAAACATACTGATTGCCGCTATTATTGGCACCATTACTTGCGGATACTTAGTCACCAACCATGATAACCCATCACTTGTCAGCAATAATGCGGGCGCGCAGCAGGCCACTGCTATCAATGAAAAACTCTATTTACAAGACAAAAACCTTTTGCCTACTCATACCCTGCCCGCTTCTTTAGCCGACATCGACAGTGGCGTGGTACTGCAAATGGATAAGCATGGGAATCTCATTGTAAATTCCGACACCCTCGATCTATTTGAATTTTACCTATCGGCTATGGGGGAAGAACCTCTGGAACAAATACTACTACGCATTCGACACCACATAGAAAAACAACTGACTTCTGCTGCCAAGGACCAAGCATTTTCATTATTAAAAAATTTTGTGGACTACAAAATTGAATTGTCGACGCTTTCTACAGCCCCAAACAACCTGGCAACCCATGAGCACTCCCAACTAGAATCCCTAAAATTACAAAAGACTCAGGTGTCCAGTCTACGAGCCCATTATTTTTCCCCCAGCACATATCAAGCTTTTTTCAAGCAAGAAGAAACTTACGACAATTTCATGTTGTCACAGCTGGAAATTAGGCAGAATCCACTATTAGATGATGCGCAAAAAAAACAACAATTGGACGCTATAGTTAACGACCTACCCCAAGAAATAAAAGACACAAGAGAATCCGTAAGCCGCCATGCAGAGCTTTATCAGGCGGCCCAGGATTTACGTGACAATGGCGCGAGCAAAGAAGACGTATACCAATTAAGAGCGACCTCTTTGGGAACAGACGCTGCCATGGCTCTGGCTGAACTGGATGAAAAACGCAATCACTGGCGACAAAGGTTAAACCGTTATGCTCAACAAAGAGATACTATCCTAAGTTCAGGGTTAACCGACAACGACCGGCAAACGGCCATCGAGAGTCTAATACAGCAGAACTTTTCACAACCAGAAAGCATCAGGGTTAAGGCTCTCAACCACACCCTTTAGGCAAGCTGTACAGATTAAAGCCGTCCATAATATATTGGAGACCGCTTACGCCCTCCACCTTAGGCCCTAGCCCCACCCCGCAATCAGCACTGGACAAGAGCCACCAAATGGTTGCAAAATCCTGATCTAACACGGACTAAAAGAGGGAAAGAGATGGATTTTGAGCAAGCTCAACTGTATTTAAGCCAAAAACCCGAAGCCGAGCTGTGCTACCCGTTTGACCCGGAGGTGATGGTATTCAAGGTCATGAACAAGATGTTTGCACTTATCTCCCCAAACGGCGGTAAAAGCCCCAACCAACAACCGCAAATGAATCTTAAATGCGACCCCGATCAAGCCATAGAGCTGAGGGACATATTTGAGTCAGTCATACCTGGTTGGCACATGAACAAAAGACATTGGAACACGATCTACTTAGACGGGTCCATTCCCAACTCTGAAGTAGAACGCATGATAGATCATTCATATTCATTAGTGGTGAAAGGCCTAAGAAAGGCCGAATTAAGCCAACTATTACTTCATTACCCGGAAAACTTATTATTCCGGGAATAACCCTGAAGAAGACCAAGTTTAATCTCTAAACCCAACTAAAGTACTAGGCTGGGTATTTTAAAAATACTTAATAACCCCAACCATAGCCAAATATCTATACGCACCATTTCCTGATCCAATAGCACTCAACTTAACCGGCCCCGCGACAGTAACAACAACAAACTAACCCAATGGAATGAGTTTTAATAGGAAAGCATTATCACCACTTCACAGTTTTGTGATAGCTGTTAAGCTACGGTGAAAAAATATGGACATTTTTTAAAAGTACACTACAGCCTCGTGTTATGTGTATAAAGGGCCTTACTGTGCTTCAAGATCCAACGTTTTCTAAAAAATTTAAGCTGGTCTTCAGTCTCACGTTATTACTTAAAATTATATTATTAGTTTTATTCTCGTCCGGCTATCAAGACCAATTGTTTATTCCCTTTGTACTCAATTTTATTGAGCATGGAGGGAACCCATGGGAATTTCAACAAACTTCCTATGAGACATTCCCCTATCCACCTCTCATGCTGTATATATTGTCGGTTTTTCTATACCCGCTACAATTACTGCCGGAGAATAGTGTATTCGCGGGTATATTGTATGGCCTCCCACTGCTAATTTCTGACCTAGTCATAACTGCCATTTTAATAAGGCTATTTATATGGCATAAAAAAGAAATTTATATTTTCTATTTTGCTTCACCTATCATTCTATTTTCTACCTATATGCATGGTCAGCTAGACATATTGCCGACCGCAATACTGTTCTCTTCAGTCTACCTGCTAGCCAAACGTTACTACCTTTACTCTGCCATATTAGCGGGTGCAGCCATATCTACAAAATTTCATACGGTGGCTGCCCTGCCTCTATTTGCCATCTACCTACTAAACCAAGGCAAACTTAAAGAAACTGCCTACATGGTACTAATCCCCCTAACAATCTACACAGGGCTATCTATTCCATACCTTTCAAGCGGCGACGGTTACGAAGAGCTGGTCATGCAAAATCATAAGCAAAATATGATCTTCGATTCATTTTTTGAAATTGGTACTGTTAAGGTTTACCTACCCCTCTTGGCTGCTGCCATTATCTATCTACGGTTTGCTGCCTATAGAAAGATTAATGCAGATTTATTGTTTGCCTGTATAGGTGCATTATTTTCCATATTCCTGCTACTAATTGAGCCTTCTCCCGCATGGTATGTATGGGTTGCACCATTCTTTACCATTTTTTATATTCGATATTTTGATGGGCTTCAGCATTACATGTTAAACATGTCGTTAGTTGGGCTATACATCCTATACTACTTATTTTTTCATCATTACGACCACTCAAAATTACTGTTTTTAGGACAGGAAATATCATTGGGAATTAATATAAACGACCTGCCCATTGGAAATATTATTTTTACGGCACTTCAAGCTGTGTTACTTACAATAATTTATCAATTTTATAAAAATGGTATAGGCAGCAATAGCACCTATACAATGGATCAAGCGTTCATCATTGGGATAGGTGGAGATAGTGGAGCTGGAAAGAGTACATTAATAGGGTACCTGCGATCCATCTTTAACCATGAACTTCTAGAGCTAGAAGGTGATAGCGATCATAAGTGGGAGCGAGGTAATGACAACTGGCAAGCCTATACCCACCTTGACCCCAAGGCCAACCTATTGCATCGCCAAGCCGAGCAAGTAGGCCAATTAAAAAACAGGAAAACCATTAAGCGCTCCGATTACGATCACAGTACCGGTAAATTTACCGAAGCGGACACCATTAAACCAAAAGACTTCATTGTACTAGCGGGTTTACATCCATTCTATTTGCCTAAAATGCGTAAAGTTATCGACCTGAAAATTTTCTTGGATCTTGATGAACGATTACGCACTAGCTGGAAAATTGAAAGGGATAAAAAACACAGAGGCTATACTGAAGAACAAGTACTTACATCTTTAACTGCTAGGCAAGAAGACTCTGATCTTTATATTCAACCACAAAAGCAATTTAGTGACTTAGTGATCTCTCTTTTTCCAACCCAACTTGAAGGATTTGAAGGGCACCGTTACAAGGGCGAGTTAGGTTTAGAGATTGCAGTGAATGCAAGCATCCCATTAAACGACATAATATTGTCTTTTCAGGATCATAACTGCCACATACATTGGGATTACTCAGTGGATTTGAAAACTCAGTATATTCGATTTGGTAAAGAGCCATTCAATCTTGATATTAATTGGTACGTAAATAATTACATCACCAACTCATCTGAATTGCTGGACAATCCTAAGTGGCAACCTGGGTATGCAGGTATTATTCAGTTTCTTACGTTACTTGCCATCAGCGAAATCATGCAAGACAGAGTGCTTAAACATGTATAAAGGTATCTTACTAGACATTGACAACACCCTTTACAGCTACGAGCCTCTGCACCAGCTCGCTCAAAAAACCTTAATTAATTATATAAATTCAAAACATGGCATCGAGCTAAATGTGATTTCCAATGCTTATAAACAGGCTAAGTTACAGGTAAAGCAAAATAACCCTGCATCAGCATCTTCACACAACCGCCTCTTATACGCTCAGAATCTTTGTGAATTATTATCTATAAACGCGTTCAAAAATAGCATCTCATTTTATGACATTTATTGGAATACGTTCCTTGAGAACCTCTCACTTTCCTTCGGTGCAAGAAAGTTACTATCTGATTATGGACACCTTCCCATTTGTTTAGTCACTGATTTGACTGCCCACATTCAACACAGAAAAGTGGAAAAATTAGAATTAGATAACTGGGCCGACAGTATGGTTACCAGCGAAGAAGCGGGTTGCGAAAAGCCCCATCCATTCATGTTTCAATTGGGACTTGCAAAGTTAAACCTGAGGGCCAACGAAGTTTGCATGATTGGTGATAACTTTAAAAAGGATATTGAAGGGGCTACACGCCTTGGAATAAATAGCTTTTGGCTGACCGACCCAGCCAATTACATCGAACATGACAACATCAGCTGTATCTCTGACTTAGGAGAGATTAAATGGTAAATCACCAGCAAGCACTGCAACAAATTTCCTTTTTTGCTGGTAACCGATTTGACTTGGTTCAGGCAGGCGGCGGCAATACATCTGTAAAGCTAGATGATCACCGCATGCTTGTTAAGGCTTCGGGCATCAATCTCACGGAAGTCACACAAGATTGTGGTTATGTGGCAGTGGATTATTTATTCATTCGCACTTTTCTATCTGGCTTCAGCCTGAATAAGCTTGATAAGAAACAAAGGGAAGTGGTCGCCAATGAATCAATGCAAAGTAGTAAGCTGTCAACAACTGGTAAGCCCTCCATTGAAACATTCCTGCATGCCATGCTAAGCACCTACACATTGCACACTCACCCAGTTGCCATCAATGTATTGACCGCACAAGAAAACTGGAAACAATCTTTGTACAATATTTGGCCTGACGCTATTTTTGTGCCTTATCATACTCCGGGTATTGATCTTGCAATGGCCATGTCTGATGAACTAAATGCTTATGTGGTCATCAACGGCCACTTTCCCAAAGTGGTATTTTTACAAAACCATGGACTGATTGTTTCTTGTGACAACCCTACTGAAGTCATTAGATTGACTGATCAGCTTTCGCAGCTTATTGCACAGCACCTTAAATTAGACCTTAAGCGCTATCAAAATATAACCACACTACAAAACTTACTGTCACTTGAAAAATTGGATCCACCACCTTGCATTATATGCAGCGATGACTCAGTCATTAATTCTCTGCTAATAAAAGAGGAGCAAAAAGCCCCCATTTGGCCCTTTTGCCCGGACACTCTCATTTATTGCGGTGTTCGCCCTGTTTTCCTTGATTCAATTAAAGATTCAACAGACATTAAAAATTATATTGATCTCTATAAAGAGGCTCCAAAGATACTCGTAGTAAATAAACAAGTGTACTTTTGTGCCAGTTCAATTAAAAAGGCCAAAGAAGCCGAAGAACTTTTGAAGTTTCACCTCCTTGTGGTTAATCAAAACCCAGGAGAAGTCAAAAGGCTTAAGTTAGCTGAGGTAGCCTACCTGTCTAACTGGGAAGCTGAGAAGTTTCGTCAAGGAGTATGACAATGCATATAATCATTCCCATGTCTGGTGTTGGACAACGCTTTATAGAGGCAGGCTTTAAAGAGCCAAAACCATTAATAGTAATTAATGGAAAACCCATAATTCAGCACGTTGTTGAGTTATTTCCAGGGGAAAATAAATTCACATTTATTTGCAATAAAACACATCTAGAAACCACTAATATGCGTAGCGTATTACAAGAAATAGCTCCCCAGGCAAATATCGTTTGTATTGAAAATCACAAAAAGGGGCCCGTTTTTGCCGTTAGCAAAATATTTGACCTTATTGAAGACGACGAAGAAGCCATAATTAATTATTGTGATTTTGGCACCTATTGGAACTATCAAGAATTTCTATCCCATACTCGCCAACGTCAAGCTGATGGCGCAATCCCTGCGTATAAACGCTTTCACCCGCATATGCTGGGGAGCACTAACTATGCTTTCATGCGTGACAATAAACAATGGATGCTGGAAATAAAAGAAAAAGAACCGTTTACTGAAAATCGTATGAACGAATACGCTTCCAACGGTACTTATTATTTTAAAAAAGGTATTTATATTAAAAAATACTTCCCCTTGCTCATAGAAAAAGACATCAATCTAAATGGTGAGTATTACGTTAGCCTGATCTACAACTTGCTAGTGCAGGATAATTTAAAAGTCTCCATTTTTGATATCGAGCATATGCTGCAGTGGGGAACTCCGCAAGATGTAGCAGAATACAATACATGGAGTAAATATTTTGCACAGGTGACTAAATCCCACGCCCCATGGCAGCCTGAAAAACACAGTACAACTCTAATACCATTAGCCGGCCATGGCAGTCGTTTTGTTAAAGATGGCTACATTGACCCAAAGCCACTATTGGACGTGAGCGGTAAAGCCATGATTTTACAGGCTAACAACCAATTACCACTAAGTGAAAACAACGCTTACGTATGTTTACAGGATCATGTAGATCGTTATGGCGTAGACAAAGCAATTAAACAAGTTCAGCCAAATGCCCATATTAAAATTATTAATAAAGTAACGGAAGGTCAAGCCATAACTTGTGAATTCGGCTTGGACAATATTAAGGACGAGCACCCCCTGCTGATTGCAGCCTGTGACAATGGCATCCTGTGGAATCACGAACAATACCAAACTCTAATTAGTAACCCGGAAATTGATGCCATCATTTGGACATTTAAGGGGCATCCTGGCGCTCGCGAGAACCCACAGATGTATGGATGGGTCAACACAACCCAGGGTGACAATGTTCTTAAAGCCACTGGGGTTAGTGTAAAAAAGGCCATTTCAGATACTCCTGAACATGATCACGCCATCGTTGGTACTTTCTATTTTCGCAAAGCAGAATTATTTAGAACAGCACTGAAAAAACTCAAAGAGGATAACATTAGGGTAAACGGTGAATATTATGTAGATAGCCTAATGAGCATTCTCATCGAATTGGATTTTAAAGTGGCGGTATTTGAGGTAGATGCTTATATCGGCTGGGGAACACCTAATGACTACGAAACGTTTAAGTACTGGCAAAGCTACTTCCATAAAACAACCAGCCACCCCTATAGAATTGAACAAGACCCCACGGTAAACCCAGACAAATACATACAACTAACCTCCACTTTTAATCAATTTCAGCAGGAATATAGTTAATGTCTGGCGCCCCCCGTACATTAAGGCTAGAGCTTCTGCGATTTATTGCCACCGGCTTATTGGCTGTTGGAACAGATTTCAGCAGTTACTGGTTATTAAGTGATGTATTAGCACCCAATATCGCCAAGGGCTTTAGTTTTATTTTAGGCTCCATAGTGGCGTTCGTCATGAACAACCTGTGGACATTTGACAGTAGTGTTCGGCTGAACAATACCGTTATTCCGTTTGCCTGCCTATATGGCATGACATTCATTGCCAATATTCTTGTAAACCACTTGGTATTAAATCTTGGTTCGGAAATGAAGTTATTGGCATTTTTGTTGGCCACTTTAACTAGTACGGCTCTTAATTTTTTAGGCATGAAATTCTGGGTCTTCCGACAAAACCCTTATAGTTGAAACAGGACGTTTACACATATGTGGCCAACTTTACTTACCAACCAAAATAAATTATTGGGCCTCGCCTCGTTCTGGTTAATGCTGCTATTTATGGGCCTATTTTACCAAGAACCGTGGCAATACCCAGTGGTAGATAGCTTTCCATTAATGGAGCGCCTCATTGACCCATTGTTTCTGTCTAATGATTTTTACACCAACACGTTTAGCGATTTCTCACCCCGTTTGGCGCTTGCCCAGGTAATGGTATTCATTAGTGAGACTTTAAATATTCATTACACCCACGTTGTGGCCTATTGTAATGTCCTGCGAATCTGGCTTTATGGTATTGGTTTGTATTTGCTATTTTTACAGCTTAGTAATGCCAAAGTAGCGCTAGTAGCTTTTACTTTCTCGGCGCTCTCCTTTTTATCCATGCCTTTCCTGCCAGCATGGTGGCCTGTAACCTTCGATTTAACCGCCTCCAACGTTGCTTTAGTATTTGCCATGTTTGCTTGGGTAATGACCCTAAAAGACAGGATTAATAGCTGTCTTATTTTACTATCATTTAGCGTCTACATTCATCCGTTGGTTGGTGTGCAAAGCTTAATTGTCGCCGTACTGATTTATATCTCTTATTTTGGCTTTTCCAATTTTTTACATCTATTCAAACAGCCCAACATTTACTTAAGCGGTGCCCTCTTTAGCGGAATTTTTTTATTTATCTATTCATCTTTTAATCAAGTATTAAGTGACGACCGTTTCATTGAAATTAATGGAATCTATCGCCATGGCCATCACTTCATCTTTAGCCATATGGATGTAGAGAAATGGATTTCCACCATATTAATGGTGGTTTCTTGTATCGTTATTATCAATAAAATTAGGCCTAGTATAAAACTTACCCACACCACTCATGCAGTTATAATATACTCAAGCTTAATGACTTTATTAGGCTATATATTTGTAGAGCTAATACCTACACGTACTATGGTGTCCTTCATCCCCATGCGAGCCTTCTCAATATTGGTGCCCATTGTAGTACTATCACTAGCCTTACTAGCCGTTCACAAATTTCAAAAGAGGGACTTCGTAAGTTTTTACTTATTGTTTTTACCTTTTTTGCCCTATCAAAAGTTAGGCATTACCTGGTATCTATTTCCCAATCATCACGAATTAGTTTTACCTATCATTTTAACTCTAATTGCCTTGGGAAATGCCACGCTCACTGAATACAAACCCAATGTCTTTAAGTGTATCAATCAAGTTATATCCCGACTGGTAAATCAACCCAGTATAGGCATGGCCATATTACCTATTGCATTGGCTTCGGTTGTTTTATCAATTATAAAAGTCGACTTTAGTATTCCCACTATTAATAACAACGCTGAAATCTATCGCTGGGTTTATGATAACACTAAAAATTCTGATGTTATCGTCACCGAACTCAATGCCGCCAACAATCAGAAACTAAGATTGCTGGCTCGTCGGGCCGTAGTGGTCAGTAAAGACTTCCCCTTTAATGAAAAATTCTATGAGCAGTGGTATGAACGCTACAGCCGCTTATACATCAAACGAGACGAGGCCCGTGGCAACATTGACTCATTAAGCCAGCAACAGCTTAACAGCCTGTTAGACGAATATAACGCAACGATACTAATACGCACCAAAGCCTTTAAATCAGATACTCACTTTGACTTAATTGGCCAGTCAGAAGGAGAAACTGGCATGAGTTACATCTATCGAAATAAGCTATTGGGGACTCTATGACCACAAAACTTTCCATCATCGTTCCTTGTTATAATGAAGAAAAAAACATACCAGGACTTCTAAACGCCTTCGACAGGGTCATTAACCGCTGCGATATAGAGCTAGTGCTAGTTAATAATGGCTCTACGGATGGCAGCGAACAGGTACTCAACCAACTTAGCCAAAACTATGAGTTTGCACGCGTCCACCATGTGAGGGAAAACCAAGGGTATGGTTTTGGTATTATGTCTGGCTTACGAATAGCAAAAGGAGACTTCATGGGCTGGACCCATGCTGACCTACAAACCGACCCGCAAGATATTGTCAAAGCACTAGATATAATAGAAAAAAAACATGAGGATAAAAACTTATATGTTAAAGGAGACCGTAAGGGTAGACCCATTTTTGACCAATTTTTTACTTCGGGAATGAGCCTATTTGAAAGCCTTTATATGGGTAAAAATTTGTGGGACATCAATGCCCAGCCAAATATCTTTCATCGTTCATTCTATGAGATATGGCAAGCCGATGCGCCCAATGACTTCTCATTAGATCTCTATGTACTATACATGGCTAAGCACTTAGACCTTTCGGTGGAACGATTTAATGTCACCTTCCCTGAGCGCCTACACGGTGTGTCAAGTTGGAATAATGGACTACTCGATAAGTGGAGATTTATTAAACGCACCTTAGAATTTTCTGTTGAACTAAAAAAGGATTTAAAGCGTGACCCAGTATATCGCCCATAGGATCAATACTCTTTCCGAATTAAAAAACCTTCCCATAAAGTATGGCGTAGAACTAGACCTGAGAGATTTCGGTGATCGCCTTATATTACAGCACGACCCCTTTCTAGATGGTGAAGACTTTGAAGAGTATTTAACGCAATACCGGCACGGAACAATGATTCTAAACATCAAAAGTGAACGTATCGAACATAAGGTATTGGAATTATTAAATAGTTTCGAAATTGAGAATTACTTCTTTCTGGACAGTTCATTCCCTATGATTCACCAGTTAAGCAACCAAGGTGAAAGAAAATTCGCAGTACGATTTTCTGAATTTGAAGGGCTCGATACTGTAATGGCAATGAGTGGTAAAATTGACTGGGTATGGGTGGATTGTTTTAGTAAATTACCTATTGACGTAAATTCTTTTAACAAACTTAAACAGGCTGGTTTTAAACTGTGTTTAGTGTCACCGGAACTACAGAGCAGACAACAAGACATTGATAACTATCGAAACTGGCTGGCCAAGCAAGGAATCGTATTTGATGCTATTTGCACTAAATACCATAACATCGAGCAATGGTCGCTATAGCGATGGTTAATCACTAATTTCGTGAAAACTACTGCAATTAAACAATAGATTTTAATCACAACAATAAAGATGTAGCCGCCCCACCAATAAGGACGTTAAATGAGAAATATACCCATACCTTTAATAGGGGTTCTACTATTTTTTGCTCTCATAGCTATTTGTATTAGCCTACTTAACATTCAAGCATTAGATAACTTTTTAGAGCTATTTATAGCCAAGTTTGAGAGTGTTCTAAATTCAATGTGGGAGCAATTGGTTGATATAGACAAACTTAAGTATGCTCTAATTTTGTCTGCATGCTTTATTATTGACTTGGTATTTATTGGGTTTAATCAGAGCGCCATATCAAACATTCTAAAGCCTGATCAGTCCACCAAAAGCGATATTTATATATTCTTAATAGGCCTAATAGGGCTGAGACATTATTTTGTCATATTTTCATTTCTTCTAGTTGGTTACTTCTCTTCAATTTGGGTTGAAACTAACCTTGCCTTTAACTGGCTTCATAGTATTGACTCTCCAATCCTGCAACTCCTCATATATATAATAGTTTACGACTTTTTGGACTATTGGATCCACAGGTCGGCTCATAGGGTTTCTTGGTGGTGGGAATTACATCGTTTCCACCATTCAGCTACCAAATTTAACATTATAACCGTTGCTAGATCACATCCCCTGGACTTGGCATTTGCTGACTTCATCACCATAATCCCAATGGCTTTAATTGGGGTTCCTATTGAGCAATTATTGGTTATTTCTATATTGCGCTCCATGCTTGGTAAACTTCAGCATTCAATGATCGATTGGGACTTTGGAATAATAGGTAAATATATACTGATGTCACCTGTTGCCCATAGAATCCATCACTCACCTTATCCTGAGCATTGGGACAAACATTATGGCCATACATTTATTTTTTGGGATCACATATTCGGCACCTATTATAGTGGCAATTTTGTCAATGACCGAGTTGGCTTGTCTAATACAACTGACAACCAGAAAGGGCTAATTTACGACGTATGCATGGGCCAGATAAATTTCCTTAAAGCATTCTTTCTTAGAAAATGGTCATTCAACGAGGGTGTTATCAGTAAAGCTGAAATAGAACGCTACAACGCTGAAAACCCACAGGAAAAAGTCTCTCTCACTAAATAGAGAGATCTTCAGGAATAATTATGAAACCCATATTGCCACCCTTAATTATATTAAGCATTTTTCTATTTGGCTGTGATAAGTCAGCAACATCCATATCCGTAGTTGGTACAGCCGGTAGCGCAGCACAGCAAACACCTGTGTTGCGTGATACGCAAGGGAATTTATATGGGTACTATGAGTATTTGCCTGTTGATTTTGACCCTCTACGTAAACACGCCTATCCAATTATTTTCTATTGGAATGGTCAAAATGCCCTAAGCGGTAACGGCCGGAAGGACATTGGAAAACTGCTTAATCAGGGTTTACCTCAATATATTAGTGAAGGTCAGCATTACCCAGCAATAATAATTTCGGGTATGTTACCCCACTGGAAAGAAAGCAAAATTGACCCTTTTGTTGAATATATACTGACTCGATACAAAGCTCACATAGATCCTTCACGAATATATATGTCTGGATTTAGTGCAGGCGGTGGTGTGACTGTTCGATACATTGCCGAACACCCAGAACATATTGCTGCCTATGTTGCCATTGCGCCCGCTGCTATTCCCCCACAGGATAACCAACCCACGTCGGAGATGGCTCAAGTACCCAGTTGGTTTATACACAATAGTGGCGACATGACTGTGGAAATATGGCGAAGCAACATGTGGAACAGGGCCCTTAGAAAAATTGGAGGAGATCATCGGATCACCCGCCCCGATCAGGAATCCCATCATGCATGGCAGGAAGCCTATTCATCCGAGGATACATGGCAGTGGCTATTGTCCAAGCGTAAGAACATAAACACCTTGGGGAAGGTTGAATGAGCCCTCCTATAAATCAAGAGCGAATCTATTTTTTAGATGCAATGCGCAGCACCCTTATGACTTTGGGGATAATCCTACATAGCGCCAATGTCTTTAGCGAAAGTCAGTGGGCCATTCAAAATATGCAAACGTCTGAATTTTTTTCATCACTTGTATCATTTATACACCTATTTCGCATGCCAGCGTTTTTTATCGTATCCGGTTTTTTTTGCCATATGACTTTAAGTCGATATGGCCATAGGCTATTTATAAATATTAGGCTCCCTCGAATTCTAATACCCCTCGCAATTACCGCTATCAGTTTAAACTCCATCCAAAACTGGTTGCTAATGGGATACCATCATAATGCTTTAAACCTGTTGTCGATTGACTACTGGCTTCAAGGGGGGTGGGTTTCTCATTTATGGTTTTTAAATTGTCTTGTTTACTATTTCCTGGTGGCCTCCATCTTGTATGCCTATATCCCTAATTTTATAGCTAAAATAGGGCACTTAGCATTCACAATAATAAATCGAAGTAAGGGACTCTACTTATTTGCATTCCCCCTACTGTCTTTACTTCTATTGAAATTAAGTTACTTAGTTCCCGAACCCCCAAATAATATCTACGACCTATCCATCTCTGAATCCATTAGATATTCATTTTACTTTTTTTTTGGTGCACTCATTGGGTATAGACGTGAGCTATTGTGGAATTTAATGCGACCTAACACAGTTATGATATGCGGCGCGCTATTATTAGCTTCTTCTCTGTACATGACTACCGAGCCAGGCTCAACCTCCTATTTATACAGGGTTTACATTAATGCTCTACTTCCATGGCTAATGTGTTTCCTATGCTTTTTTTTCTTTTACAAGTATTTCAATTCGGAGTCTGTATTTTTCAGCTACTTGTCCGAGGCTTCGTACACAATATATCTATTCCATCATCTATTTGTGATTTTTTACGGAATAATACTCATTAATACAGATCTTAATGTATTTCTTAAATTCATTATATTGGTCACTGCCACCTTTACTACTACCGCCCTAGTTCATCAATACCTAATACTAAATTCCCCTGTATTGCGCTACCTTTACAATGGCAAACGAGGTTAGTAGAACTTATGAATGCAATGGAAAATTTACTTATATGAAGCAGTTCAGTTTAAATCTTTCGACCAAAATAAGATAAATACACCTACCATACATTTGATGATGCAACTCCACAGAAAGCGCTAGATATATACAATGTAATAGCCAGTTTTTTATGGTAAAAAAGTAATTTAACAGTATCCGGATACCTCCAAACCAAGTCATGCTAACGGACATACACTAAGCAACAACTCCTACGATCACTATCACGCCAGTTAAAATAGCCTAAAGAAATCGGCTTATGAATTGGACTACACAAAGAATTGGAAGATATTTATGGCCAATACAGCCCTCCCTTTGGTGCCTTAACCTTGAGTGCCTATTTAACCATAATAAAAGGGCAAGAAGGTAATAGCATGATCAAGAGACCGAATTTGTCCAACAAAAATCGTAATATGCAGTGAAACTATTTAATTGCATGGCGATTAAACAGACACCCTTGCTACTATGGGCCTAGTTTTTTTGCCGACTACAATTCGGTTAAGCTAGAATGCCAAAGTTTAGCCTAAAAAAGATTAAGGCAGCCATACGGAAGCATGGCTTTTACACAGCAAACATGATTGAATTCACCTCATTAAAAAGGATTGTTTAGAGATCGCGACGGACCGCAGTTTCCTTCTATAGAATCACAGCTATACGCCGTTATTCTTTCGAGCCCCACTGCATTATTCGTCACCAGTTCCTATTTAGAACCCTATTATCCCATTTACTTAGAAATGGTATTTAAAACCACATTTAGTTGGATCTTACGATGAAATATCTATACCACCACCGCACTCAGGGGCTGAATGTCGAAGGTGTACACATTCGTAGTATTTGTAATGCACTTGTCAAACTGGGCAACTCTGTCAGGCTGGTTTCGGTAACCTCCAGCAATGATAATTTTAAATACGCGCCTAAGCAAAATAACAAGCATAATCCAAATAAAAAACCAGGCATGCTAAAATCTATCGCCAAAAAATTACCCGAGCCAATTTTTGAGCTCCTAGAGCTTGGGTATAACATTTATGCCTTCTTTCGTTTATGGAAAATAATTCATACTGACCGCCCCACACGTATTTACGAACGTTATTCATTATTTCTGTTTTCGACCCTATTACTAGGAAAAATATATGGTATTCCTGTCATTTATGAAATTAATGATTCAGCTCAGTTAGTACGATTGCGCCCACTTTTTTTTAAACGCTTCGCCGCTTGGGTTGAATGCAATACCTTCAAACATGCTCAAGGGCTTGTATTTGTTTCACAAAGACTGCGTGAAATAATTTTAAGCGCCTACTCCAGTATCGATACGGCCAATATAGTTTCACCAAATGCCTCTGATAAAAATATTTTCTTTTTTGACGAAGCTAAAAAACAAGCATCAAAAGAAACCCTGTCTCTTGAGGCTAAAACAGTATGTGGCTTTATAGGGTGTTTTGCTTTTTGGCATGGCGTGCACCACTTCATGGAAAAGATGGCGCCTAAGCTCAAGGAAAACCCCAACCTAGTACTGTTATTAATAGGTGATGGTGAAACATTACCTAAAGTTAAAAATATCGTGGAGCAACATAAACTTCAGGAGCAGGTTATTCTCACTGGCAATGTCCCCCATGGAGATATCATCCAGTATGTTCGTGCCATGGACTTTTCTGTATTACCCAGCTCCAATGAATATGGCTCTCCAATGAAAATGTTTGAACTAATGGGTACAGGTGTGCCTTTGGTGGCCGCTGACTACCCCCCTGTTGTAGAGATAATGGAAGATGGAAAAGACGGTTGGTTATTCCCTCAAGGGGACTTTGATTCTTGTATTGATCTTCTAATAGACATACATGCTCATCCTGAAAAAATATTCCAAGCCGCACTTCATGCCCAAGAAAAAATACACAAGCACCATCAATGGGTAAATAATGCCACCGACTTAGACACCCTATTTAACTTGTCTAAAGCTACTGCATAGGATACATGATGAAATTTAGAGTACTCCATGTAGTATTATCAATGGAAACTGGCGGCCTAGAAAATGGCATCGTCAATTTGATTAACAATGCCGACAACAGTCGTTTTATTGTGGACGTGCTGTGTCTTCGAGAAAAAGGCACATTAGCTGATCGCATCACCAATGAAAATAGCCAGGTTTTTTTTAACGGTAATCGTAACCAAAGCCTGGTAACTGCTGCCAAGAAGATTTATAAATCCTGCAATGAAGGCCACTATCATATAGTGCACAGCCACGGCTTTACAACCATGTTGGCAAGCTACCTGGCAACCAGACTAACCAGAACCGCGGTATTGATAAATGGTGAACATGGGACTCTTTATTACTCTTCCATGAAGCAACGCCTGTTACAAAAGTGGTTATTTCGATCCATGGATATCAACTTAACAGTAAGTAGCGAGCTAAAAGAAAAAATACAGCAAGAATTTAGCCTGTCTTTTGATAACTTTAAACCCATCATAAATGGCGTGGACAGTAACAAATTCAACCATCAAATAGACAGCTCACTCCGACGTGAGCTTAGTATCCCGGACCAACACATAATAATTGGTTCTGTAGGAAGACTTGTGAGCGTTAAGAACTACCCAAGCCTTATTAAAGGGTTTTCACTGGTTCAAAAGGTTAATCCTAACACTCATCTTGTATTGGCAGGTGACGGGCCTGAGAGAGCTAAATTAGAATCACAAGCCGATAAGCTCAATCTTGCCAACAACGTGCATTTTCTTGGAAGAAGAGACGACATTCCCAATGTTATGAATGGTTTCGATTTGTTTGTTCTGCCTAGTTTTAGTGAGGGGTTATCTAATACCTTGTTAGAAGCTATGTCTTGTGGCATTCCAGTAATTGCTAGTAATGTAGGTGGCAACCCGGAAATTGTTAAACCGAATGTAAGTGGATTTCTATACCCATCAGATGACGCTAATGCGCTAGCCAATATATTGAACTCTCTATGTAAAGCACCCAATGATATTAACAAGCTATCTACGCTTGCCAGAGAACACATAGTTAATCACTATTCATTAAAGGCAATGATTAGCAATTATGAAGATGTATATAAACATCAATTAACCACTAAAAGTGTGACATCAATGTTTACGCAGACGCTTGGGTAATCCAATATGGTGTTTGCACTTAGCTATTACATTTTTAGTTTTATCATTGGACTGATTAGCCCCTTCTGGGGATTGGTCGGGTTTACCTGTAGCTTATTACTTCGCTTTCAAGATCACTACCCACAAATTACTGCAATTAAACCCTTTACACTTTTGCTTTTCGGCATGCTTCTCAGCTGCATTATCAATAAAGCTAAACTTTCCACACTAAAGTGGAAACAAGATAAGTTAATTTTGTATCTATTAGCTCTGTCAGTGGTGGGACTATTAATAATGGCACCTGGAAGTTTGATTAGTGAAACCTATGTATATTTATGCTCCATATCCCTTTATTACTTTGCTAGCAGGATTTTACAGACCCCTACTCAATTCATCATTTTATTTTTTTGTATGGGATTAAGTGTGGCGTATCTAGGGTACCTAGCGATTGAAGATATTGAGGTGTTTGGCCTGCAAAGCCAGTACATAGACCCAAGATCTAATCGTTGGCAAGGTATTGGCTATTACGAGAATTCCAACGAGTTTGGCCAATTAATGATTACCACCATCCCTTTTCTATTAGCATGCATTCTCATTAGAAAAAGTATCGTTTTATCTGCTGCATCCATTGCCCTTATGGGAATATTGCTATTTGTCATGGTCAAATGTGAATCAAGAACTGTCATGGTAACGCTGGCAATGATGTTTGTAGGTACATTTATGTTGAGAGGAAAAGGCAATATAGCCAAAAAAGCCATAATTGGCGGAAGTATGTCAGTGATCATGCTTACCGTTTTGACATTCATGCCGGGCCCTATTCAAGAAAGAATGGGCACCGTATTGGACGCTGGGAATGACGAGTCATTTCAAGGCAGAACACGGGCCTGGGGCTATGGCTTTGATATGGTGTCTTGGTACCCCTTCACCGGTGTAGGAAAAGGACAATGGCTTGAATATCATGGTCTAGCTTCACACAACTCCTATGTTCAAGTGATGGCCGAAACCGGCCTATTTGGAATATTCCTATATTTATGGACCATTTGGTTATGCCTAACTCAATTTAAACCCATAATGCTGAATAAAAACCCTAACGCCCCACCTGAAGAACATGATTACTCGGGCAATGAAAAAAGCCTTTTTACAACACTAGGGGTTTCAAGTGAGCCATCCTTTTTAGAAGACGATACAGGCAAAGGCCAAACTGAAACAATAAGAGAAATCAGCAATGCAGAGCGTACAGTTGCCATCGCAGTATTAATTACTTTTGTTGGCTGGCTTTTATATATATTTCTTGGCAATCAAGGGTATTCGGTGTGGACCTATTTTTACCTAGGACTATGCTGCGCCCTAAGCAACTTTATGCCTACAGAACAAAAAGATGAAGAGACCATAAGCCTATTTGGTGAGAGCGATTATGAACATTGATGTAATAATATATGGATTGGCCCTGTGCTTAGCAGGTTTTATCGGGCTCATTTACCTATACACTAGAGTTAAGTTGATTGACCGATGGATCCCCCATTACTTACAAAGATTACTCACTCAAAGGAAAGTTAAAAACCAAACCATCGATATTATGTTTCTATTTGTTGATCACTTTGAACTCAATGGCCATAAAGATAGGCTTAATGCCTGGACAACAGATTACCCAGCTATGGCCAAAAAACATAGGGACAGTGATGGACACCCGCCTAAACACAGTTTTTTTTATGCCCTTGATCTAATGCACGAACATGAGTTAGCTGCCATGAAGCCAGTGATAGATGCCGGCTATGGTGAGTTCGAGTTACACTGGCACCACGATCATGAAACTGAAAAGAGCTTTATTGAAAAACTAGACAATGCCATGGATACCTTCCATAAATATGACTACATGCTGCCCTACAAAGCAGATCAAAAAGCATGTTTTTCATTTATTCACGGTAACTGGTCACTGGCCAACTCCAGAGGCAGCCACTTCTGCGGTGTTGATAACGAAGTTGAAATTCTAAAAAAGCAAGGGTGCTATGGGGATTTCACATACCCTGCTCTATTCAGTGAAGCTCAGCCCCCCATGATTAACAATATTTACTATTGCAACCAACTGGATCAACCATCCTGTTATTTTCAAGGACGCGACGCACAGGTAAATAGGCCTCAAAGGAATGATGAATTTCTAATATTTCAGGGCCCAATGACCATTAATTGGTTTGACTGGCGTCACAAGTGGCACCCTACTGTAGAGGATGGAGATATAAACCAGTTCCCCACTCATGATGATCCAAAGCGCATCGATGCATGGATTAGGCAAATGATACACGTTAAAGGACGCCCTGAATGGCAATTTGTTAAAGTCTTTTGTCACGGCGCCCAGGACCATAAATCTGTGGTAAGCAGCACCACAGACCGCATGCATGACTACCTAGAGAAGATGTATAACGATGGTGAAAAATACCGCCTGCACTACGTCAGTGCACGAGAAGCATTTAACATCGTAAAGGCTGCCGAAGACGGTCATCAAGGCAATCCTAACCAATTCAGGGATTATGTAATCCCTCACCCTAAAAAGCGCAATCTGGAAGAGTCTACATGTGCGGTATAGCTGGAATATATAATTACAAAAGCAATCTAACTGTTAGCAAAAAAGCTATAAAGGACATGATATCTGTCATCAACTATCGTGGCCCAGATGGGGACGGGGTTTTTACTTCTGGCCAAATAGGGCTTGGCCATAAACGCCTCACCATTATTGATACGTCTGAACGCTCTAATCAGCCCATGAGCAGCCATTCAGGCTCACAAACATTGTGCTATAACGGTGAAGTGTACAATTATGTTGAACTGGCTCACCAGCTTAAGAAACTTGGCATTGAATTTAGAACCACCTCTGATACAGAGGTAATTCTTGAGCTAATTAGAAAAGAAGGTGTCAGTGCTTTAGAAAAATTTAACGGAATGTTTGCATTTGCATATTGGGATGAAGATAAAAAGTCTCTGTTATTAGTGCGCGACCGTGCTGGTATTAAACCTTTATTTTATAAAGAGACTGAAAATGGCGTCCTGTTCGCTTCTGAAATAAAATCCATCTTAACCCAGCAAGAGAAAAGCTGCAGTGTCAATCGAGCACTCATCGACAGCTACATGAGCTTGGGTTACAGCCCAGGTAATGACACTTTATTCTCAGGAATTAAGAAAGTACCTCCTGGGCACTACCTTGAGGTTAAAGATTCCAAGCTAACACTAACAAAATATTGGGATATGAAATTTGACAAAAGAATTGACCAGGGTGAAAAGTATTACATAGAGAAAACTCAAGAACTATTCGAAGATGCTGTAAAATTACAACTTCGAAGCGATGTACCCTTAGGAGTATTTTTATCTGGGGGGGTGGATTCATCAGCCGTTGTTGCAATGATGCATAAACTTGGAGTTAAGGACATTAAAACGTTCTCTGTGGCCTGGGACTATGGCAAAGACTTTGATGAAACACAATACGCTCGAAAAATTGCTAAGCAGTTCAATACTGACCATACCGAATATTTCATGACAGCCCAGGAGTTCAAGGATTTTTTACCCAATTATATTCGCCACATGGATGAGCCAGTAACCGAAGCGGCGGCTATTTCACTGTATTATCTTGCATTAAAAACTAAAGAGAAAGTGACGGTTGTATTGTCTGGTGAGGGAGCCGATGAAGTTTATGGCGGCTACTCGATATACAAATACCTTGAAGTTATTGAAAAATACAAAAGGCTCCCTTCCTTCATTCGTAAGGTGGCAAATCCAATACTGCGAACCCTGGGTTCAAAGTTTTCTAAATACGCCGATTTAAGTGAGGTGGCGCTGGATAAATCCTACGCCGGAGTGTCATTTTATGAAGAGTCCCAGAAGCAGAGACTATATTCCGATTCATTTAAAGAAGAAGCCTGTAACCAGGGTATATTTAAAATATTGGCTCCTTACTATCAGCATTGCCAAACACAGGATGCACAGTCCAAGATGCAGTACCTAGATGTGAAAACCTGGCTAGTTGATGATTTACTGGTCAAAGCTGATCGTATGAGCATGGCCGCTTCACTTGAATTACGAGTACCATTTTTAGACCATAGGTTTTTGGAACTAGGTGCTACTCTACCCAGTAAATATAGGTTCAAGGGTTATGAAAGCAAATACATCCTTAAAAAAGCCATGGAGCCTTTCTTGGATAAAGAGATCCTATATCGTAAGAAACAAGGGTTTCCTACTCCTTTAGCTATAATGTTCCAAGGTGAATTGCAAGGCTATGTACGTGACATCATCACGTCAAAAACAGCATTAAGCCGGGGTTATTTTAGTGAAATTGAAATCAACAAACTACTGAATGAACATAGCATAGCTGAAAAAGACCACCATAAAGTTTTATGGCAACTATTAGTTCTGGAACTATGGCACCGGGAATATATTGATCCAAAGATAAAGGGTCACTCTAAAGCTACAGAAGACCTTCTCTTCGGTTAACATTTTCATGGCTAACAATAAAAGATTTATTAAATAGGCACACTATGAACTCATTGCAATGGAAAGCAGCATTCAACTCGGGAGCGCTTACTGCACAAGAGCTACCTTTTGATCATCAAATTAACATTAACCTAGAGCCTATTTACGATTCTATAGAGCAACCCTGCCCTTCTTCTATGAGAAAAGACTCGTTTGCGCTGCTCTCTCTTAGCCAGCTATTAAATAGATATAACCAAGCAGCATCATCTGTGCATATTTCAATTGAAAATCAACAGAGTGAATTAGTACCATCTTTAATTTCTATTTCCAACTACTGCACTCATGGTAGCCTAGAGAAAAAAATAGAAACTGTATTGGCAACCATAAACAATCCAGACAGCTTAACCTGTGATCAACTTAATGAGCTTCATAAGGATGAGATGGAAAGTTTAAGCATTCCGGTGAATCAATGTTGCTTCTCTGCAAACACAAAAAGCACAAAGGTGAAAAGCTCAGGCCACCTCCACTTTTATATTACTAACCAGAATGACGTTGGCCTCATTGGCATAAAATACAACCGCAACCTATTTAATGAAATAACTGTTCGTCGCATGCTTGATGACTGGACCCATACGAGCAATATTTTTCTATCCTGTGCCGGCACTGAACTTTTAAGCGATATTCAAACTATTAGCCCCGATAACAGGGTCACACTATTAAATAGATGGAATGACTCCGATGCTTTATCTCCTGACTTTGAAAGCATGCATAGAGCCTTCGAAAGAAATGTTGACCTTAATCCCGAAAAGGTATGTGTCAGCGATATTGACAAAAATTATAGCTATTTGGAGCTAGAACATGAGTCAAATCACATCGCTTGGGCACTAATTAATTTTGGAATTGAGCCTGGAGATTTAGTCGCAATAGCACTACCAAGAAACGTACAGCTCGTTTCCTCTATATTGGGCGTTTTTAAATCGATAGCAGCTTACGTTCCTTTAGACCCTGACTTCCCAGATGATCGCTTAGCCTATATGGCAGATCACAGTCATAGTAAAGCACTCATCACTACCGAAAAGCTAAAAGACAGATTTTCATTTATCTCGGGGCCAGTTATCACTCTAGAATCAATCTTAGCGAATAAAGGCAGACACAATCATAGACCAAGTCTAGCCTCAAGCCCCAACAATACGGCATATGTCATTTATACCTCAGGCTCCACAGGAAAACCAAAGGGTGTAGAGGTTCTACAATCCGGGGTGCTGAATTTACTGCAATCTATGCAAAAATCCCCTGGAACTGAGCCAGACGATGTTTTCTGCGCACTGACCACTTTAAGCTTCGATATTTCCGTAATTGAGATTTTGCTTCCCCTCTATAGCGGAGCAAGTGTTGTCATTGTAGAAAAAGAGGTATCTCTATTCGCAGACAAATTTGCTTCACTCCTAGACAAATTCTCAGTTACTTTCCTGCAAGCAACCCCTGCTACGTTTAGATTACTAATTTCCCAGGAATGGTTTCCGTCAACCAAGATGAAGGTGCTTTGTGGTGGAGAGCCATTTCCTGTAGATCTTGCAAAAAGCTTACTAGCCCGCGCTGACTCCGTCTGGAATGTTTATGGACCAACAGAAACCACCGTCTGGAGTACGGTACACCAGGTCGAAACCACTGAGCCACCGATATTTATTGGCCGACCAATAGATAATACCAGCATCTACATATTAGACAGTAAATTGCAGCTCGTCCCCATAGGTATGCCAGGGAATCTATACATAGGAGGCGCCGGCCTAGCAAAGGGGTATTTAAATCAAAGAGAACTAACCGAAGAACGCTTTACCAATAATCCATTTAAACCTGGTAAAAAAATCTATGACACGGGAGATATAGCAAAGTACACGGCAGACGGCTTAATCGAATGCTTAGGCCGTAGTGATGGCCAGGTTAAAATTCGAGGTTACCGTATAGAACCGGGTGAAATTGAGTCCTGTTTGTCCAAACACATTGGCATTGAGTCCCAAGTAGTAATTGCAAGGGAAGATGAACCAGGCAATCAACAGCTTGTGGCTTATTATCAAACAAAAGACCAACTCCCACTTTCAGAGCATACTTTAAAATTACAGCTCAGTAGTGTTCTTCCTAAATATATGATCCCAAATCGATTGGTGCACTTATTAGAGTTCCCCATGACATTGAATTATAAGATTGATCGAAAAGCCCTTCCTAAACCAGAGGGGCCTATTACCAGTACAGTAGCTAACCGGCCAATCACTGAAACTGAGCATTTACTCTTTGAGATTTGGAAAGGCACACTGGGTATTAAAACTATCGACACTCATGCTAATTTCTTTGATATTGGTGGTAACTCCTTGTTATCCATTAGAATTTTTACTGAAATTAAGAAGCAGCTTAATCTAAACCTACCTTTAGACACTTTGTTTAACTACTCGAACATTAACGCACTGGCAAATCACTTAGATGAACTGAAAAATCCAGGAAGCCACGTATCGGAAGAAAAACACTCGCCGAAAAATTTAGTAACGATTAATGCTCACGGCAAAGGGAAGCCAGTTTTCTTTTTTCATGGGGTGGGCGGCAATGTGCTAAATTATATACGCCTCGTTAAATCCATTGGCAGTGACCGTCCTGCTTATGGTCTGCAATCATCCGGGATTGATGGGGAATCGTCCCTTGAAAACAGTTATGAAAATATGCTCACCTCCTACTTAGAAAGTATACAATCCATACAGAGACATGGCCCATACACTTTGGTTGGCGGCTCCATGGGGGGAGTAACTGCGCTAGATATCGCAAAAAAAATGACCGAGGCGGGGCTCTCCGTGGAAAGGGTCGTAATGTTTGACAGTTTTGGCCCCCACCTAGAGATTACAAACCATGACATTCCAAAAACAACTCAAAATTCACGTTTAACTCGCATTAAAGACTTTACGCAGTACAAGCTAAAAATGCTCTCCTCAAGAATAGCTCCTCCCATATATTCAGCCTTGAATCTTCAACTACCACACAAAATTCGTTACCAGTGGATTGAGAACAATAATTTCAAATTAATGGCTATGCGCAATCCGGTCGACTACACAGGGCCAGTCACACTCATTCGAGCGCCACTGCAGAATACCGGACCCTATTCAGACCCTAACCTGGGTTGGGGAAAGACCATAACAGGGAAATTAAGTATTCACTTAGTTGAAGGTGATCACCACAATATTGTTGAATCTGAAACCAGTATGTCATTATTTAGTGATTTACTATCCGAAAACCCTCAAGGCAATAAACTAACAGCATAACTTTCCCTAAACCTAGTCACACGCCCCAATAAAGCGTGTGATTATATAGTCTTCACTGGCCGCATAGTGACAAGTAAATATATGACCTTTAGGGCATTTTTTAATCCCGCTTTTAAGCATACGAACCTGTACAGTTGATTTTTGCTGGCACACAGCAATAACTTCCAGGTCATGAAATTGGGGATCTTCAATACCAGAATTAGAAAGAGCTTTAAATAAGCTTTCTTTTAGAGAAAAACATAAAGTTAGTATTTTGCAAGTCGGCCATTTTAAGGCAGCCAAGCTTAATCTTTCATGGCAAGAGGTGATCTCGTTTTTTATCTCATTGGCGACCCCGCTCTTGATCCAATCCTCTGTGTCTATACCAAGGGCGCTAACATATTGACGGTTACCTGCCATACAAATTGCAAGAGATTGTGTATGGGATATAGACCCAAACAGAGTGCTGGGCCAAATGGGTTCGCGTAGCGCCCCTATCATGACCTGATAGTCTAAAATACCAAGGCACTCAAGTACCCGCTTAGCTGCAATTCGGCCGGCCAAAAATTCGGCTTTACGCATAGACTCGCTATGCTTTAAGGCTTCGGGTAAGGCAATACTAAAATAGCCAAAAAGCTCATCACTGTAATATGCTTGGTTATAACACACTTTGCATTCATACAGCTTACCTAAAGGCACAATCTTAACATCTTCAATAAATTGTTTAGCGCCAGACATATTGGAGAATCACCCTAACCTTTATATATGCTGCTTGCTTTACAGTTTAAGGCAGCTACAAGCTTGCCCACAAAGATACCTGAAAGGCCCCTAAAAGAGTTTACCGTTCTACATTCGATATAGTGAACAAGGATTTCCCAGATGCTGTTGGCGGTATGTCTGAAACAAAATCCACACTTACAGTGCACTGCTGCCCTAACATTTCAATTGTCTTATCTATTACCATGTTTAGGTAAGGTGCCTTCAGATCCTCGTTAAAGGACACTATTTTCAATTTAACGCTTTCAACAGATTCTTGGATCATCTGAAATTTCTTCACATCTTCCTGACCATAAAACAGGTGTGTAAAGTACTCTCCGTGTACTAGCGCCCCATCAGCGGCTACAAAGAAATCTCCGGAGCGGCCTTCAACAGACTGCAACAGAGGCAAAGTACGTCCACATGAGCATTCGCCTAAACTTAGGCGTCCCACGTCACCTAACTTATAGCGAATCAGCGGCATAGCCTTATTACCGAAGTCAGTTACTAATATATCCCCACTCTCCCCTAGAGGAGCCGGTTTACCGTCTTTTACAATTTCTACATGAATATTATCAGCATTAATATGCAAACCACTTTGCTCTGGACATTCGCTGGCTATAAGCCCCACTTCTCTTGACCCATAACGGTTAAGCACTTTACAGTTAAAGGCCACTTCAATTTTTTTTCTTTTTTCCTCGGTTAGTGTTTCTGCAGACGAAATTATGCCCTTTGGTTTAATACCGTGGTTAGGATGATGTTTAGTTAAATATTCAGAGAACGCAACCAAAGCATTTGCATAACCTAAAATCATTTTAGGCTGTATTTTTTGCAGTGTTGAAACATACTCCCCCATGGTTTTAGTATTCATATCAAATGCGTCCAATTCCCAAATACGTGCTATATACCTTGAAATAATAAACTCTCTAAAAGATTGACTAGCCTTTAAATCGCGTTGTGCCCCCCATATTAACGCAAAACGGTCACCCCGGCTCCACCCGCTCCAGCGATCATGCCTGAGCTGATCAGCCGCTCTCCATTGCTGATATTCCAAATTTTTATAGAATACGGTGGGCTCACCGGTAGAGCCACCTGATGCATCTTTAATTAGATCAGCTTTATCAAAACCCTTGGATAACAGCCCTTCTGTGTAATGTTGTATATGGAATTTTGTTAAGGGTGGTATTTTGGATAAATCATCCAGAGTGCTTATGTCGCTGGGTAGTATTCCTTGCTCATCTAATAGCTGGCGATAATACTGGGTGTTTTCGTAGGCATAAGAGACAATTTCCCTGAGCTTATTCTCCCTGAGCTTTTCAAGTTGCTCAGCTGGAAGAAATTGGTTCTTTTCCATAACCTTTAAACGCGCCAAGCGTTTATCGCCACTCTTAAAGTAATAAAGAGGGTAAACAATAAATCGATTAATATATTTAAATAAGTCCATTTTATTTTTATTCCCTAAACGATCCAGGAGAGTCTTCTTGGAAGAAAGCCCTTAAGTGAATATTTGTCTTGTTCGTTTAAGCCACTCACAAGTTTCATTAATACTAAATAACTGGCACTAAACACGCAGGCCATCAACAAAAGATGAAGCCATACGTTTAACATTAGGGGGTAAACCAACAACACAGGTAAGGTTGATAAACAAGCTGATAACAGGCTCTTAGCTAATGATTTCCAGGGGAATACCTGATATAAGCTAATCTTTAAATGGTGAGTAATTGCTTTTAGATATGTGATCCGCATTACCATTAAGGTAATAACGGTTGCCATGGGTGCCCCCATCAGGCCAAAAACAGCCATTAAACTGTAGGTTAATACAAGGTTAACAGCGATTGACATCAAAGCGGCAATAAATATCACTTTGGTTTTACCCATTACCCGCAGAATAATATCAAATGTTGAAATTCTAGATAACATGCCCAGAGCATACACTTGAAAAATAATGACGCTGCCAATGTATTTATCGGAGAAAATAGCGGGTATTAATAACGGGGCCGATACAATCAAAAATAAGCAGCAAGGATATATAAATGCCGCCATGAAGCGCACTGATGTATGCCACACACTTAATAATTCGTTTATATTATTATCTTTATAAAATTGCACAAACTGTGGCATATGAAGGTTATCTAGGGTATTCGCAATAATGCCTATTACGGGTATCTCCATGGCACCACGGGTATACATAGCATAATCTTCAGCTGATGACTGGTTGCTGACCACTAATTTATCTACATAACGGGACAGCTCCAGTACATTCATAGATAAACCAAGTGGTAGACTGTATTTGACTTGCTCTTTTAATGTGAAATGTTCACTTTCCTGAGGTGCATTTTTATAGGTGAAAGCAATCATAAGCGAGATAAACAACACTACAAGGGCATGAATACAGTACAAACCCACCAACCACCACAATATCTCTACCATGCTACTATTTAGCATGACTGGAATTAATACAGCTAAGAAAAAACTTAAATTGAACATAAGCTCAACACTGGCAAATTGTTTCACGCGACCCACTGTTATCATGAGTGGTTCAAAAATAGTGAGCGGTATCTTAAATACAATCATAAATAGTAAGACATAAGATAAATCTTCAATACGTGGATTACTTAAAAACGTACTCAAGCCATTGGCATAATAGAAAACAGCAGTACTTACCAATACTGCAATGGCGCTAATAATGGATAATATAGATAACACATAAGCTTTTGCGGACCTGGCTTTAGGCAAAAAATAGTAGATACCATGTGGGATTCCCAGGAGAAAGGCCCACACTGCCAAATTGGTGATCAATTGTACATGCAGATAAGTTCCATAATCTTCTTTAGTAAAAAAGCGAGATAAAATGATACTTAAAACGAAGATGCTTAAGTGAAGAGTTGATTTACTTAGCGCCGTAAGTAAAAACTGTACCGAAAATTTCAAAAATACTTTCCCTGCCTATAATATTTTCAAGGCTTAATAAAATTTTAAACTGTCTATCTCAACAAGCTGTGGACCATGTTTAGTGACATAATATACTGCAAAATGATCTATATGATTCCAGTCGATTATTTGATCGCTTTTATCAAACTCTACTGAAACTTCAGTCCAGTTGGTGCTGGGTATTGTTTTAGTTTTAATTTGTGAACTATGTAAGTCGGCAACTTTAATATCTATTTCTAATGGCGCAGTACCTGACTTCATTTCAAATTTCAAACCTTTGTAGGGACCGGTGTCAATTCCCCAAGGATAGGCAACCCTTATTCCGGTCCAAGGACTGGATTGTTTTGCAAGCGACAGCACAGATGACCCTTTACTCTTTACCCACTTTATCTGGATTGTATTTTCCACCGCCCCCACATTACTAATTTGCGCTACCAGAAACCGGTCCTCCATATTACTCACAGTAGGCAAATGCCATAGCGGGTAGATATGCACCATTATAAATTGGGTTAGGGATAGACAATAAGGCATCAAAACTATCATGCGCAGGTAGAGTTGGCTTTTACGCCATATCACCCCACCCCCTAAAGCCCATACCCCCCACACAGCATCAACCACATCACAGGTTCGACCAACCCACCACTGACACAGTTCAATAAAAACTGGCACTAACAACCACATCACTATACAACCAGTACTGGATAATTGAGACCTAGGGATAAGGTGCGCCAGTAAAAAAAATGCAGGGAAATGAAGTAGATTCATTAGCTCTGCATTCATAAACCAGATTACACC
>Ga0209290_1000442_pt1 | contig 30467 bp, 32 predicted proteins | sample EN1Hudsemesocosm_2_FD_184632 | JGI IMG/M metagenome (GOLD analysis project Ga0209290, IMG submission 184632) | Methane-oxidizing microbial communities from mesocosms in the Hudson Canyon - EN10B Hudson Canyon (SPAdes) (version 2) | ecosystem: Environmental > Aquatic > Marine > Cold seeps... | reverse complement strand
CCAGTCGTGCTTGGGTTTTGGCTTGCTCATGCGCTAGCTCCTTTTAAAGTTTGGAAGCTAGCGTAATTACTAGGTGACTTTGATGTTAGGTGTGCTTAGCTGGTCGCTTACTTTTTAGGGATTTTATTATAACCCTCCATTTTTTTTAAGATTTCATTTTCTATAGTAATTTTAATTTCAGAGTACTTTTCATAATTTTTGATATAAAACAGCAGTGACATTAAGGAAAAATATGACGGTCTAGCTGAATCACTAAAGAAGACATTCAGCCGCTCTTCTGGAACTAAGTAATTGAGTCCAAACTCACTAGTAGCCAAAAGTACATTCAGACCTTCAAGTGACACAAAGCCAGAGCGCTCTCCGTCACTACCTGAACTGAGAGGTATGTCCCCTACTTCACTCATAACAAGCGTTCTGAAGTGATCACTAAATTCTGGACATTTCAGAATAAAAAATTTATCAATTATGATTACTATTTTAGCTAATTTATAAGAAGAAGCGACTTGAGGACTTACCGTATAGAAAAAAAATATCAACCTTGTCATAGTAATTATTGCATCTCTATACCTAAGCTTAACCTCGTCCTCTAATTCATCAGTAATTTGTTCATAGGTTTCCGTTAATTCAATAATTCGATTTGATAATGTTGAAATCAAGTATGAAGATATATCTGAATAGTCTCTTGATCCGACCTTGCATAAATGCTTGATCTGACTAATAAAGTATTTTATTACAGAATCCTTTCGGTTTATTTTTTTAGGCTTAACCAACCGCTTCCCGTCATTCGTTGCTTTCTCTAAGATTTTATCTTCCAACTCGCCTATTTTTATTTTTACCTGTCCAATAATGTCTGATTTTTCAGTAGTAAATGGTCGCTCATAGGTTTTCAGCTTTCCCTCATTGATGTACAGATTGTAGTCTGCCAATCCATCACTTATTGCTTTTGATACATGGGAGGAAATTTCATCGGACTTAGAAAAAACAATATAATCGTCAACATACCTTCGAAAAATATAATCCTCATCATATTTATAGCCAAAAGTATTAGAAATAGTCTTCATTATATTGCAATCAATTGATTGAAATATAATTTCAGAAAAAATACGACTTACTTCAGACCCAATGGGAATCCCATTTGTCTCATTGTTGTTTGACCTTTGCATTAACCGATCAAACTCATCGCAAAATTGGTTTTTATAATCAGTCTTTGATTTCACATATTCTTTATTCTTAATAGCCCAAGAAATTGTATGGGTGTAAATACTGTCAAAGCAGTTGGCTACATCTAGCATCCATAAGCTGCTGAACTTCTTTTCTAGAGATATATACTCATTGCTATCAAACAGCTTATATAACCTATTGTGCCCGCGATACGAAAAGTAGGAAGAAGAATGTTTTCGTGATAGTTCATTCTCAAGCGTATCTATATCGACTTCTTTGTACTTAGAAGATTTATCGGAGTTAGACCTATAATATGAATTACTAACTTTGTATGGAGACCTTATTGAAGCTTTACTTAAAGAGCATAGGTAAATTATTGCATCACTATGTTTTGCGTAAAATTCTGCGAAGTTAAACTGAGCCCTAGGATGAATAAGGGACAGTGTTCTCAGAGAAAAATTACTTTTTCTAACTGAATATTTGTAGGGCGAAGATTGGGAAGGTCCAGCTCTAAATAATTTTTCGTGGAATAATTTAAATATTTTATTGTCAGTACTATTATGTCCCAATTGATGACTATGGCTATTAATATAAAGCCCATCATTTGAAAAGATGATCGGGGAATCACCAGGAGCAGTGTCTGTAAGAAGAATCCTAAAGCTGTCCTTTTTATCTAACCTCACTCTCTTCATTACCAGATACTCGATATAGTGCCAAGTCTGTTGGGACTGTAACGTTTAAAAACCCGTTTATTATGGCCATTTGAAAAGCTGATTTTTGATAACTGCTTTTTTTGAGCTTTTGAAAGTTGTCCCGAGATCACCCCCCCTATTCTACCTTGGGGAGTATGAATCATTTTATTCAAAAAGTTATCTAGTCTTTTAAGAGACATACTTGGGAAGTCTATTTCGGAATGGCTATAATATATTCCCGTAGGTATCGCCCTGTTCTTTACCTTATTTATCAAATTACGATTGGTTGACAAGAAAACCAACCTATCCGTTAGTAGCTGATAGTCATTACATTTTGAGTTTGAATAAAATGCTTTAGTTACTTTTTCCATTATTCTATTAATTTTCTTTGACGTAAGATCGATCAACACCTCACGATACTCTACTTTAGTTACTCCCTTTAGCTTATCTATTGCCGTATTAGGGTATATCAGAGATAAATCGGTATCGATCACGGAAAAACTGTAACCAAGGTAATCTAGTTTCGCTACAGTACAAGCTGGGATTCCCTTACTTCTCTTAGGGATATCAATAATAGTCGTTTTATTGTGATTCAACTTCAGGCCTTTAGGCAAAGCCCTCCTTACTCGCTTAAGAAACTCTCCTTTATTTTCTTCACCAGATGTAATTATGAAAATATCGTCAACAAAACGAGAGTAATAATAAGCCTCTTCTAAACCTGAAATAATAGAATCAAAATCAATCAGTGAAAGTTCTGATAGGATTGGACTTGTTTCTATCCCTCTAGGAATCCCAGCTGAATACACTGAATTAAAATTGGCAAGAAATTTAGTTAATAGTAACTCTGTTTGAGTAGATATTTTGTACTTTTGAAAGATATCTATGATATTTCCTGAATGACAGTTTTCAAAAAATGAATGTATATCTAATCTATATATTCGATAAGGAGTGCCTTCCTTAAGAAAGGATTTAATCTCTCTAATAATTTTAGTTCTTGGCTTAATACGAATTTTGGCCGCTGATCTTATATTTTTTGCGCACTTTCTAAGAACTAATTTTTCGACTAGATTGTTCACGGAATAAACTGGTTTTTTTGATGAGGTATCTACAGAAAGGTTAGGTGTAAAGTTATTGCCATCTTTAGCCAAATTTAAAGCCTGATCAATCAAGTTTCTTCTATAAGTCTCATCATTAAGATTATCATCAATATAGAAGTCTTTAGAAATTAAGCATCGAGCGAGAGTTGCTCTATTGAATGACTGGTCCATAGTATTTTCTTATTTTAAATATGCAAAGGGCTATACCCTTCCAAAATTTTATTTCCTATCAATTCGATATTAATCGGGTATATAAAATATACCCATAGCGGGCATAATTCTATAATTAGTTGATTTAAAAAGGACTGATATCGGAACTATCTTACTACCAGTTACTAAAGTGGCAACCTACATAATAGCGATTTAAATACTAGCTAAACATAATATTGTATATAACGAACTCCTTGAAATACGTATTCCATGTTTTCACATAACACAGGTATTTCAAACCTCCCCCTACCTTTCTATTAGTTATTTATCTCAAAAATTTAGTTGGCAGCACGTAAGGGTATTAAAGACAGCAGTTTAATTTAGGATTAATGTATATCAAAGAAGAAGGGGTTAAGCAGGACATAAAGACAGCTAAAGATTGGATTGGATTGGATTGGAAAATGTGGACGACGGCGGTCAACTTGGTTGTGAAAATTACCGATCACTCAATGCGCAGAGCTATTAGCTAATTCCAATATACTTTAAAAGAACCGGACTACCATAGGGACCCTGATAACTAATTAAAACACACGGGGGATACGCCAGCGCGTTAATGGTCACTTTTCTAACAAAAACCCTAAGCCACCACCACGAAACTATTAATACGCGCTAGCCCCTGTATAGAAGGGGGTCATCGAATCTATGGAGGTGGTTTGAGTGGCTTGAATAACGTTAAGCGTAACAAAAATGTAACGCTCGATGCGTTACATTCCTATTTCAGTTTGATACGACTCGCTGAGTAATCATTAGCGGCCTTTGCTTTGTAGCCTTTACCTCTTTCTTTGGAAAGATAAGACAGCCTGTAAAAAGCCTTCAAATAAGCCTTAGAGTCGTTTCTGTTGATTAGGTAATAGCAATTCTTAGGTGTGAATAAAAATAACTCCCAAGCCTTAGCTATTCGCTCGCAGATTGATATAAGTTTGTCAGGGTAACGTACCTTATTAGCATCCATGAAAAAAGCGATATGATAGTGCTGCTGAATCGCTCTTTCTTGCTCACGAACCCAAATAAAGCCTAAGCGCTTGAATCCATAGTAAGCGTACATTTTCTTTCTCACCTTTCTAATAAACTTAGACATAAGCTCGTTTTCTGGTCGGTAGCCTTCAAGATGTAGATCCAAACGCACCACTAAGATTTTACAATGGTGTGACAGCATGGCATCCAATTGCTGCTTAATACGTACTAGTATTTCTAAAAAGCATCCTTGCTTTAAATTTCCTTGAATACCAAGTACTGACGAATCTAATTCAATCTCACTGGCTCTAATGACCTTTTTCAATATCCGTTATAGCGCTTTTGCTGGTGTCCTTGATCCTAGCTAATAACTCTATATAGATAATATGAAAAACCGACCCAATTACATTATTAAAAATCATACAAACTACGAGACCCCAAAGGGGTACAAGCGCGCAGATTAAATAGAAATAGGGGTACAATTTCAGAAACATTATTCACCCCCTACTTACTATAGCCGCTCGTCATTTTTACAGCTCGATTAACATCATTAAGCCAGTAGCGCTTAAAGCGGGTTTTACCTCCGTTTCTATGCTTATGCGGCTCAAACTTACGTGTAAAACTTATTCCGTGATTGTTTGAAAGAGTACTTACTGTGCTATGTAGGCAGGTTTCACCGTATAGCTTTAAAGCATCTAATTCGTTCAAGCCGTCAGCCTGTCTTGAGATAAAGTATTCTAGGCATAGAATATATTTAGGTGTTTTATTTTTCATTCTATGCCACTCCTTCTGTTCGCTTTGCTATTAGAACTTTCACAAGCAAGCGTATTTCATCGGGAGATTTACCAGCTATTCTGGCTTTGATGAGACTCTCTACCTCATTGCTTGGCCACGCCACTGATCGAGGGCCAATTTTGCAAGGCGGAGTATATAAACCATCGTTAATTTGGTTGTAAAGGGTGCTGTTACAAAATCCATTGGCACGCAATACGATTGGTTTTCTTTCGAACGTTATCATCATCATTATTATTAACCTTTGTTAGATTAAGAAAATCTGCAATGTCCGAAAATGGACATGCTCGGTTAATAGAGGAGAGTTGGTAAGGAAACATAATAATATTATGTAGATTCAATATATTACGGGTCATTACCAAATATTGTTTGGTAATGACTTGGTAGCGAGTTGGTAATATACGGGGGAGGGGTAATAGGGTAATTGAGATAATTCAAACGCGTTAGTAGTCGATATCTAGCTCATCACTATAACTTGGATCATTCGAGTCAAAATGCGGATCATTGAGTCTCAAAAAATCGCTTGCGGATGTACTGGTATCGTCTTTATAAGATGTAGTTCGTTTGATAGCCCCTTGTTTTGCCGCCCTATCCTTAGGGACAAACAATTTGAAGTGAGGTTTGTTAGCTGAGAAAGGAGTGCTCTTAGTACCAAATGCCTCACGTAAGCTCTTTGAAATGCGTGATACAGCTCTTTCTGCTCCTTTTTCTGAGGGATCAAACGCCCCGTTAGCCATTGCAAAAAAATGCCGACCTTCAGAGTTGAGCACTATGGAGTCTTTTTTTAGTAGACCTAATGTATTGAACGACGCTGGTATATCTTTCTTATCTCTAGCGGATACCCGAAGTTTCATATGATCGGGGTCTATTCTGATAGTGACTTCATTGAAAGTTAAATTATCCATTGATTGAAATACAGCCAAGGGTTTGGGAATTGACTCGTTGTTCATTAGCGGTAATGGTTGCTTCATGCTAAATGACTTATCGCTAGCAATAAATCTATCAAGCTCAATTTTGCTAACTCGAAGATCATTAAAGCTTATTGCTTGTCGTGGAGAATAAGCAGTAATTATGTAACTCGCTTCCTCCAACTTTTCTACAGCAGCCGGTTCAATCCTAAACGAAGTTAACTGAAGCTCTCTATCTTGTTCTTTGATTAGCTCTTTAATACTACTGACACTTAATCTTACCAATTGTAGGTTGGGCACATTGCAATATTTTCCGCTAGCGAAGTAATGAGCACCATCTTTAGCACTGTCGTGTGATAACAGTTTTCCGCCTAAATCTTGGTAACTGACACAGGCATTCAACTCTCCACTTTGCAGCCAAACCAATACATCATATAAATCAACCTCAAAGTAACGCGCGACTTCTTCCAATTTAGAAGCGATTTTCTTCATTTCAGCACCTAAGCTCAACCTTTTCTCGAAATGGGTCTAACAGTGTACACATGATTAAACCCTAGATTAATTTAGTTATTGTTGGTGATAGAGCGTTCCTCCACCAGCCACCTTTAGGAATTAGCTATCCACTTACAACTCTTAAACCTTGTTTGCTGGTGGATAAACTCATATTACCCGTAGCAGCTATTTCTATATGTTCAGACCACCAGCACATCAAAACTCTTCTACGCTCGATGTACTCAGCGCGATTGTAAGCCGCTCTAACTTCATTTTTATCTATATGGGCTAATGCTGCTTCTATCACATCAGGATCAAAGCCTTGTTCGTTTAAGGTGGTGCTTGCAAGAGACCTCAGCCCATGTGACACCAGCTCACCCGCAAAGCCCATACGCTTCAACGCCATATTCGCACTTTGACTACTTGCGTGTTTTCTTGGGTCACGATGGTTAGGAAATAAATACTCCCTATTGCCGCTCATTTCCCGAATAACTTCTAAGAGAGCTAAAGCTTGTGTACTCAAGGGAATAGTATGAGGCTTTTTCATCTTCATACGCTCTTCAGGAATCACCCAGACCTTTTTATCTAAGTCTATGTCAATCCAACGAGCCGTAGCAGCCTCTACAGGCCTCGTCATCGTGTGTAACTGCCATTCAACCAAGCATCGGGTACTTCTATTAATACTGGCATTAGCTAGGGCTAACATCAGCTCTGGTAGACGCTCTGGTTTAATAGTCGCCATATTTTGCTTTTTAGGTGCTGCAAATAGTTTAGTGATATCCGAGAGATAATTAACTTCAATATGACCAGACGCAACAGCCAAGCGCATCACTTCATTAATATTACGACAAAGGCGCTTAACTGTTTCAAGATTACCCTTACTCTCAATTGGCTTGAGGATATCTATGACTAGCTTGGGTTTGATTAAATGAACAGGCATATTTTCCAATGTAGGAAGAACGTGCTTTTTCATCGTTTGCCATGCCTTACTAGCCGTTTCTTCTTTGACCTGCTGTTTTTTGAGTTCGATCCACTTCTCAGCCAAAACACCAAAGGTATTTTCCAAAGCATTCTTATTATTCTGGTGCTGCTCATCTCTATGAGTTTTAGGGTCGATATTTTGAGTAAGCAGCTCTCTTGCTTCTGTACGCTTTTTTCTGGCTTTTGCTAAAGAAAGCTGAGGGTAACCACCGAAAGATAAGTTAGTTCGCTTCTTAGTATAGGGTTTGTGGTACTTAAACAACCAAACCTTAGTACCACTGGTACGAACACGCAGCATTAAGCCGTCACCATCGGATAATTCGTAGTCTTTATCACGTGACTTTGCCTGTTTTACTTCTGTATCTGATAGAGGCGTTACTTTTTTAACCATTTTAAGTACCACGCTAAGGGCGTAAGAAGGATTGTGGTACTAAGGATGGTACTTAAAACTCTGGATATTACAAGACACAGTTAATTCGCGATGGACGCTAAATCGCTGTAATAGATTGATTTTATTAGGAGTAAAAGGCTTTATTGGACATTACTGAGAGAAAAAATGGTGCCCCCTCCCTGACTTGAACAGGGGACCTACCGATTATGAGTCCTTATTATACCTGTTTCACACAATTTCATTAGAATTCACTCATACCATTAACATGCTGATTTATATGTCTTATATAAAAAGTGTTGTTTCAGCATTCACCAGCATGTAGCATCTTACCCTGATAGAAACAGCCACCAATACAGCCACCAAATTCACTAAGGGTGATTTATGTTTACTGATCGACAGCTCAAAGCATGGCTAAAGCCGGATGGATTACCAAAAGGCAGCGATAAATCAGAGAAGCTTGGCGGGCGTGGTAGTGGCTCTCTAATGTTTAAAATAGCTGGTGAAAACCGAGGTGAGTTTTACTTTAGATATCACAACGGCACTAAACGAAAGTTGACAAAATTAGGTAACTTCAAAGCAACTAAGGGTAAGGCAGGTTTATCCCTAGAAGAAGCAAGAGAAAAGGCGCAAGAGTTAAGTAAGGTATACAGAGAGGATAAGGACGTTAAAGGCGTTCTGGAAGATAAAGCACACGCTCAAGAAGAAGCCAGACAACAACGAGAAGCGAAGAAAGCACAAGGCACATTTGAACAGCTGATTGAATCCTATGTTAACCAAATGCGTGCAGCCGGAAAGCCAAGCGCTACAGAAGTAGAAAGAAGCATTGAGCGCGCAGTATTCAAACCTTATCCAAAACTGAAAAAGAAAAAAGCTAGCGACATAAGCACACAAGAAATTAAAGGTGTGCTTGCTCGTATGATTGAAGATGGCATTACCACTCAATCAAATAGAGTCAGATCGTATCTATTAGCAGCGTTTAATCATGGTATGAAGCAAGAAAACAACCCTCGTGTTTACTTGGAAGAAGCTACCCGTTTCAATATCGCTTTCAACCCAGTAGCAGCCATTCCTAAGCAGACAGATTTTGAAAAAGTCGGTGAGAACGTGATTACTGAAAGCGAGATCAAAGACCTATGGTACGAGCTACCAAAAACTGAACGTGTGGGTTTTGTCATATCTGCTTTAATACGATTTGCTTTAGCTACAGGCGGTCAACGACTTAAACAGATACTCAGCACACCTTGGGAGCGATACGACTTAGAAGCAAGAACCATGGAAATACTAGACAGTAAAGGTAAAGGGGAGCAAGTACGCGCCCACGTAGTGCCTTTGAATGACCTAGCCATGTCTATTTTGGATGAACTTAGACCGTTTACTGGACTCGCTATTTATCCATTTGCTGGCGGCTCTCATGGCAATAGTAAGGACAAACACATTCGCCCTGATTCAATCCCCTTGGCACTAAGCCGCTATCGTGATGCCAATGAAGGTGTGGATTTTAAGGCTGCTGATATTAGGCGTACCTGTAAAACCATTATGGCCCGACACGGAATCAGAAAAGAAATGCGGGATCGTATCCATAATCACTCACTCAATGATATCGCCACTAAGCACTATGACCGTCATGACTACCTTGAAGAAAAACGGGCAGTTATGGGGCAATGGAACGATATATTGGCTCTAATTCTTACACCGAAAAAAAACGTAGTGCTGATGAAGCAGAATGGTTAGGTGATTATATTGATCCATATGTACCTGTCACAATTATCCCCTTTTAGCTTAGCTAAAGAGCAACATAATGAGACATTTAATTAATGTTCTAACTTAAAACATTAGTAACTAAATAACATATCAGATTTTTGTTCCATCTTAGAGTCTAGTTCGTCATAGAACGCTTTCTTATCGACATTAGAGTTGGACTTTAAATATGCTTTGTAGCTGACATTATTTTTAAAATCGTTTGCATAAATAGTGACTGGACTCTTCGAATCTTGAACTGCCTTTTTAGTTAAGTTAGATGCAGACATCAGTAAGTTCTCCAGTTTTAATACAACTTTTAGCTTCTTCTAGAAATATAGTAACTAATTGAGCAATTATCAACAGTGTATTTGCGTAAACGGGGGCATCAAATTCGTTAACTTGATTGCTTGTCAATACCAAAACACCGATAGGTTTTTTACCGTTCGCTTCTAAATGTAAAGGAATCGAGGCAAATGATCGATAGTATTTTTTATCCGTTGGGCTACCGTTCACACTGTAATCTGGGTATTTTGCCATGTCATCACATATATACATTTTTTCGTGCAAGAAGGCCCGGCCAACGTGGCCAAACCCTGGCTCCCATGAGCGATTACTAGTAGTTAATCTATCATCATGATAGCGATGGAATATCTTTAAAGTTCCTTCTTTTTCGTCATATAGATAAATAGCTAAGTTGAATAAAGAGTTTGCGCTCAATCTAAATATTTCAGTTCTATAATGAATCAGCGGTTCCAGCATTTTTTCACAGCGTTTCTTTGTCAATGCTGGTGAACATTCCAAGCCTTCAAGCTTTTCTGAAATAAAGAATTTTACTGCAAAACTCATTAGCTGAACTATCTCACCTGTTCTGTGACGCTGAATGAGCTGTTCTTTGATTTCTGTGTTTTCTTTCTGTATTAGTCTTAAGCTTCTTTTGGTTTCAAGGATGTCCGCAAGTGCATCATCATCTTTTGACTCCATATAGAGAAGAAGAAGAAAGGAAATGAAGTGAGTGATTCCTACTACAGTAGCAATGAAATGGAGATAGCTAGGTACAGTGGTAGATCCAGTGTACACATTTACTAATATCGCCTCTATCAAGGGGGCAAGTATAGCTGCCCACACTTGAACAAAATAGGTTAAGAACTTGTTGTTCTTTATCCTTTCAATAGCTGCTTTTTCGGAGGGTGACATTTACTTCCCTTTCAAGTTTTATATCCTTTTCTCTATGTTAAGAAAATAGAATAATATATATAAATGTTGGCCGATCAATTTTAAAAAGAGCTTCATTAAAAATGACAGAAAAAATATTTTTAACATAAAAATCAGCTATTTAGTTAGTTCAAACACCTTTTCAACGAACACTACAATAAATAGCCTTACTGATTACTTTTGCTATACATTTATTAGATTTCAACTAAGATTCGGCATTGAATAAATGTCATAATATAGGGATCGTTGAATTTGTAAGAGCGCTCCCTTCCTCACATGCTTTCCTAAGTGGAGGATGTTTTTCTTTAACTTTATTCAAACCTTTCTCTAACATCTTTCTTGTAGTTGGCTCATAGTATTTCAACGAACCTTCTTCGAATTTAATGCCCGCATGTAAGAACTTTTCTAACCTGCAAGCACTAGGTGCATGCGTTCCTTGATAAAGATTGTTTTCAATCATCGAAAAAAGAATAAAATAATTCATTATTGATAAAGGGCTGTTTCCTATTGCCCAATTGACACGTATAGAAAAATCATCTGCTTCATCCTCATTTCTTCTAGATTCAGCTAGGTCTTTGGGCTTTTTCTTGCCCATATGACCAAATATATGATGCGCGTACTCGTGCGTAAGTATGTATGACAAGGAAGTTCTCATAAGGAGAGAAAAGGCATTATTATATTCTTGGGTATTTAGTTCTTTTTGATATGCATCCTTGGATATTCCTGCATACAAATAGAATGAATCAGGCCATTTTTTCTTCACACCCTTAAGGGCGTTGTCTTGATAAGAATTAAGATACTTCTCAATTTCCCAAAAATATTTCTCCATATAAGCCTCCTTCTTAAATTTGATAGCTAAGTGTTCCGCCTCAGCAAGAGCAGCAATTAAGCTAATAAACCCAGTGCTTATCTCAATCTTTTTCTTTCCCGTATAGTCAATGGCTTGCACTCGTGAAATCCGCTCATCGAGCACCACATTAACATCAATATTTTTGGCTACGGCAAGCTCTTTTTCCGTAAAAAAATTAAATATGGTCGGTTTTATTACGTTCTCTATTTCTATAGCAGCCATTCTTTTCCCCTGTTTCATAGCGGCAAGCTGCTCTTTATTGGTTAATGCGATTGCTGAAGAACAATAAAAAACGAAACTCAATATTATGCTTCCGATACCCACTAAAAACTGTTTCTCATATTTCATCTAAAAGCCCTCTATCGATCAGCTAATGTATTGGCCATCCACGGCCTCATCTGCTCAAAAGTTTCTCTATATTCTCTTTTAATATTTTCTGGGTTAATTAAGAAACTATCTCCACTTTTCTCCCATTCTATATAATTCCCTGAGCCAAACATTGTTACAACCCAAGCTGCTCTTTCTTTTTCCAAATGATGCAATGCAGTATTAAACAGCTTTGAATCGTTAATAGGTATAAATCCTGGTGGGAAACCAGTAGAAATGTCTTTCAATGTGTTAATAGACTTTGAAAGCTCAAGGTATTTTCTTTGGTCTTGTGTAAGGTAACTGACTGATACTTTATGTCCTTCTTTATCTTCGTTATGCGACATATATTGTATTGGACTAGCTAACGAATATATAAAAACGGACGCCCCAAATAAAGCAAAGAAAATACCAGGCCCTACCTTTGTGAGCTTAATAAGTGTTTTTCCTGTTTTAATCTCGGCATGTTGCTCTGGATGAATACCTACTTTAAATAGATGCCAACCTAAGATTAAAGATAAGCCAGAGAATAATATGATCAGAATACGTTCCAAACCACGATAAAATAATATGCTATCGAATATTTCCATTTTTTTTACCAACGTGAGTTAATGTGCCGCCAACGCCAAAATAAAGCTTTAGCAAGGTTGTAAGAACCAAGCTAAGCGGCTTTATAGTTTCTTGATACCTTCGATCATAGGTATCACCATCGAAAGACTGAATAACAAAGCAAGAGGGCTTTGTTTGCACTTCTTCTGCCATATATATTTCCTTACCAGATAACTTCCCGTAACTGCGGTATTTTTGTAGTGAGGCACGAACAAAAAAATATCCTACTGCTTGCGTTTTTAGGTTTATACATGATATCCAACACTACCCATTTCTTTCTTTAGCTCTTCTTTCCAGCGTCCTTTTTCGTCTAATGAAACATAAACGACACCACTAATATCATTTAGTGTCTCAACTGTTCCTTTAACAACGGCTGAAACTCTAGAGCGACCCAACTTACCAATAAGATAACCATGTTCAAATACCACATTTTGTCGAGCACGATAGCTACCAGTTAAAGCCCCGGCCTTTTGGCCAACATCACATGGAGTGTAAAGTACAATGCCAAACCCAACATTTGAATAGTCCTCAATTTTCTCGATGATAGTCCGGCCCGAGCTCGCTTGCATATGTAAGATGATCGGCTGAAGGCCAAGACTCTCAACAAAATCAGACATTTCAAGTTTGGCTAGTTCGTCATGCCCGTGGACTATAAATACTTGGGATGTATTGAAGGCTTGGCGACCTCCTTCAGAAGCAGCAGGGATTACTGGAGCAGGAGTTTCTTTTAATGCTTTAGAAGCATCGAGTTGTTGTTGGGTTATGAACCCCCTACGAATCAAAATTTCAAAAATAGGCTCATCTTTGACTGCCCAATGGGTACGAGAAAGCTCCCATTTACCCAGATCTATATCAACCCTTATTTCATCAATAGCGCCAATTCTCAAAGAAGGAAGAATTTGATCAAACTCAAAATCTATCACTACAGTAGTCTGGCGCACACGGATATTTGTTATATAGCCTATTCGAGATTCTATCTCTTCATTCTCTATTACAAACAAACACGGAAAACTCTTTAGCTCCCGAACAGCCTTATCATCGAAAAACTTATATCGCTCGCTTATTTCATTAGCAGTGTATTCAACAACTGCTCGCCCCCGATCAATTTCATACGGGCTTTCATCCCAACTTCCGGCGTTCCCAGAAATGAGTAAATTAAGCAATGGTTATCTCCGTAGTGCGTGAAACCTTAATGCAGATTCTAAACTGCTGTTATATTAAGTATTATGCCTAGATCTAGGCATTAGTATTCCGGTAAGTTGGTTGATATTTTTAAAAGCATATTCTTAGATAAGCAACCATTTTTATTTTTGTTCACTGATGATACCTACTTTTGGACCTCAACTCATCCGTGAAAACACCTTTTAGGACTGGAATCCGAACGGTTCCTTACAACTTATAGGTTCCCCCCTGTAGGTTCTACAACCAAAAACCTCTGGGGTCAGACCCCAAGATCTATTCTAGTTCTACACTTTCCTTGGGCATGACCTCTCCTTAAATTTAACGCTGAGCTCAATCGCCGCCGAAGGCGGTCGATTGGGGCGTTTTGTTATGCATTTTTTATCACTTGTATTTTAGCCAATGTTTTAAGTTGGCGAATAAAACCAATATTTTCAGTAAACCCTGTATAGCTCCTTAGTTCTGATAGGAAACCACCAACGCCAGCAGGGACGTTATTCAAATGCTTTACTATATCTTTAACTCCATACCCAACACTAGGATGTGCGGCATGAACAATTTTGTTTCGTTCTTTCTTTAATTCGAAAAACATATGTCGGTTTTTAGATGCCTTATACTCATTGGATTTATGCGCTGCAAAAGTAGTAATCCACGCATCTAGCCTATCTTCGATTGATTTTTTGGAATCAAGGACTGAAGTGTTTTCATACTCTTTAGTTGATGGAATCATTTCCTTTATATGAAATGTATACCTATTAATAAAACAATCCATTAATGAAATACAGCTTTGTAAGCAACCTCTATAAGCTCTAGCAAACTGTTGGTAGTCATCTTCATTAAATGACCTGACAGCTTCTTTTCTATAGAAGTCTATATCTTCAGTAAATGATATTTCAGGAGCCTCAATACAGCCAGGGAAGCCAACTTTTGTAGTGTGAGAACCATAATTTGAACTCATATCAAAACTTACACCAGGAACTGAGCCTAAAATCGCCATGCTCACAGGGGTATTCAGAAACTTATCTTTTGAGTCCAACATGTTTTGAAGAGTTAAACCTTTCCCTGTTTTTCTAACAGTCGCTATTTCTTCTGGAAAATTTATTTTAGTTTTGCTGTCCCCATCGGTTATTACAATCGTACACATCAAGCCTTTTCTACTACTCATTTGAATATTCAGTTTTTTGCACAAAGCCAAAACATATTTTTCAGCTTTTTTTTTGCCTACTTGATATTCAGGAATAGATAATTTCAAAATACGCAATCCTTATGCATAATGTAACTTAAAGGTGACCGATCTATTTAATTAAAAAAACCTCTGGGGTCAGACCCCAAGCCCTGCGTACGTCGAAAAATAAGAGTATCCACTACTTTTGCAATTTCGATGGCAGGCTATTTAAGAACTTACAAATTAATGAGAAACCATTATTATTTTATTTCTTGATGATACCTACTTTAAGGCCTCAATCATCGAGTGAAAACACTTTTTAGGGCTGGAATCCGAACCACTCCTTACAACCTATAGGTTCCCCCTGTAGGTTCTACAACCAAAAAATGCTAAAACCGCTGAAACCCGTATAGTTACTAGGTTATTCCGGTTCCCTTAACGGTTCTACAATCGGAAATAAAGGTTGGTCGATAGCTTCAATGCCCGAATCTTCCTTAGACTTTTCCTTTGTCACTACGCTCTCCTTGATAATTTATAAAGACAAGACAACTATTTACCCTTTCGCTGGTGGTTCACATGGAAATAGTAAAGATAAGCACATACGCCCTGACTCTCTACCATTGGCTATAAGCCGTTATCGAGATGAACACAGAGGGACTAATTTTAAAGCGGCTGATATTAGACGAGCTTGTAAAACACTAATGGCAAGACATCGTATCAATAAAGAAGTGAGAGACCATATCCACAATCATTCACTTAACGATATATCCACTAAACATTATGACCGTCATGATTATCTAGAAGAAAAAAGAATGGCTATGAAGCAATGGAATGATATTTTGAGTTTAATAATTGAACCAAGAGAGAAAGTGGTATTAATGAAACAATCTAATTAACTGGCTCAATAAAACCAAATAACCACCTTTTAATCTCAAAATTAACAATAAAAATCAATAAGTTAAAAATCTATATTAAAGCAAGTTATCTTTACACTTGCCTAGCTGCCCCCCTGCGTGCATACTTTTCACCTAGTTGATCAGCTTGACCTAAGCCTTTTAAAGAAGAGTTATTCTTTTTCAGGAGGGTTATTTTGAACGGCCAATAAAAAAGCCTTAATTAAAATGCTACCAACATTCTAATCAAAGCTTTTTTAGTTAGTTCCGACGAAGCCAGAACTTGCAGATTTCGACCCCTGCGAAAGTAAATATACAACCTAAGGTTATATGTAGTCAACCTAGCTTGACTCAGTATATTTGCTTTACCTTCTCTATTTGTCGGTCATTTAACTCTATATTAGAGACTAATTTATGATTGAACAGAACGAATATATCCTTCGATTCCCAGAAGTAAAAGCCTTATCTGGCTTGAGTCGTAGCACCATCTGGCGGCTTGAGCGTGAAGGCTTATTTCCTAGAAGGGTGCAGTTATCCCCGAATGCCGTCGGCTGGAAAAAGTCCGATATTTCCCAATGGCTTGAATCTAGAACAGCTGCCTAGCTAAAAGGAAAACCAATGAATAATTTTATTAAGCCCTCACAAGGGGCTACGGCCTCATTGCGTTCAAATTTTACTCAACCACCGCTCAAGATCGAAACAGTACTAATAGCATTTATTCATCATGGTAAAGCGGGGATGAATAAATTGGAAGCAATCCAACATTATGGGGATACCTGCTTAAACATTAGCGTAAGCATTTTGACTCATAAACTTGGGTTAAAGCTAAAGCGCGAGCAAGAAAAGATAAAAAATAGAGCAGATACTATTAGTCACTTTACCCGATATTCATTTCTTACTAACCATGATGAAAGCAATGCAAAATCCTTGGTGAATCGCTTAAGGGTTAAACTTGGTTTATCGCCAATTAAGTGGGAGGTAAGCGCATGATGAATGCCAAAGAATTGAAATATAAATTATCTGGCCAATGGGTCGATGCGATTTATTTTCTTGCCCCACACCTTGCCCCTGCGATTGATAAAACGGGAAGGCATATTCCTTGCCCTATTCATGGCGGTAAAGATGGTTTTAGACTTCACAAAGATTTAGCTCAAACAGGTGGAGGTGTTTGTAATACTTGCGGTGATTTTTCAGATGGTTTTTCTTTACTCCAATGGGCTAATGATTGGAGCTTTAAAGAAGTGCTAAACGCCCTTGATCAATATCTGGGTGGAAATATTCAAAACACCAGCAATATAGCGCCAAAAACTAAGGCTGAAATTCAGCCTAACCTAAAGCACCATCGAAGTATTGAGGCATTAGTGAGTCAAACAACCGATCTAAAGGGAGTAGCAGAATACTATTTAAAAAGTCGTGGCTTAAACATATTACCTGGACAGCAGCCTAACGATCTAAAGTCTATTGACTATCTATCCTATTGGCACGATGGAAACTGTCTCGGTCCATTTCCAGCGATGATTGGCATAGTAAGAAATCTGGCTGGTGATATGGTGACGCTACATAGAACCTATTTAACTAACCAAGGCTATAAAGCCAACGTCCCTGCTCCTAAGAAACTTATGCCTCCTGCTTTATCTGGTGCGTGCGCAGGTGCTGCTATTCAACTTTATAAGCCGACTAAACAGCTCGCCATAACAGAAGGTATAGAAACCGCGCTTGCCGTTCGCTTGTCCACAGGTTTGCCTGTATGGGCTGCTATAAGCGCTACCATGCTAGAAAAAGTAGAAATACCCGTCAGTGTTAAAGAGGTTTTTATCATGGCAGATAAGGACAAAAGTGGAGCGGGTGAACGTTCAGCTCTCAAGCTAGCTAAACGTTTAACCAGGCAACATATTGTTAGACTGGCTATTCCAGAACAAGAAATACCACAGCAGGAAAAGTCTATTGACTGGTTGGATGTATACCAACAGGAAACAGGCTTTACAGTTACGCCTCAAGCCGTGAGGGGTAGCGCATTATGAGTGTAATGGAAGCCATAAATAGAACGATACCACTTAAACCAGAGGCTCCTTTACCGCTGGTGAGAGAAAAATCAAACACCCCACCTTTTCCTCTAAGGGCATTAGGTGAAACACTTGGGAAAGCTGCAATATCAATATCTGAATGTGTACAGTGCCCACCAGCAATGGCAGGGCAAAGTGTACTAGCTGCCGCCTCTCTTGCTATACAAGCATTTGCAGATATAAGAATAGATGGCCGCACCTATCCTCTAAGTTTGTTTTGCCTAACAATCGCGGAGTCAGGTGACAGAAAGAGCGGAGCTGATACCTTAGCCCTAAAAGCTCATTACGAACTACAAAAACAGTGGCTAGATAAATTTGAGGATGAAAAATCCTGTTACACCAATGAACGAGAAGCTTATGAAATTGAAGTTAAGAAGACTAAAGGAAATAAGACTTACGATCAAAATAGCCTAGCTGACGCGCTCAACGCTATACCAGTACCATTAAAACCAGTTACTCCGCTGCTAATTGCTCAAGAGCCAACCTTGGAAGGTTTACAAAAAAGTTTTGAGCATGGTCGATCATCGCAAGGTTTGTTTAATGATGAAGGTGGGCAGTTCTTTGGTGGTCATGCCATGTCGAGTGATAATGCGCTTAAGTCTATGGCGGGGCTTTCTAAGTTTTGGGATGGAAAAGAAATAATCCGCACGAGAGCTGGAGAAGGTGAGAATCTATCACTATATGGCAAACGTTTATGTGTACACCTGATGATTCAACCTATTGTAGCGAGAGGCGTGTTAAATGACCCTGTCTTACAGGGGCAGGGTTTTTTACCTCGTTTTTTGTTGTCATGGCCTGAGTCAATAGCAGGCTCTAGGCTATACAACCATAAGGATGCCACACAAGAGCCAGCCATTATTCACTATTGGCAAACAATGAAAACTCTATTAGATAGGCCATTACAAGAATCTGAAATAGAGCGCCAGTCAATCCCTTTGTCTCCGGAAGCTAAAGAGTTATGGGTTCATTCGTATAATACGATAGAAACAAACTTACAAAAGGATGGCAAACTTACATGTATTAAAGCAACCGCCAGTAAAGCAGCTGAGAACATAGCCAGGATTTCAGGTGTCTTAGCCCTGATAGAGAATAGCCAAACACATGAAATTGAACTGAAGCATATGGAGCAGGCCATCACCCTTGGCGAGTATTATTTAAGTGAAGCATTAAGGTTAAATGAAGGTAGCCCACAAGATGAAACGCTAAGGAAGGCTCAAATACTCCTAGACTGGCTAAAAGAACAAAACCTAGATCTGTTTTCATTACGTCATATTTGTCGCAATGGGCCCAGAGCAAGCAGCGTAAGGAAAGGTAAGGCAAGCGCTCAAAAAGTTATTAGTACGCTTGTAGAATACGGCTGGCTAACATTTCAGCCAGATGGGGCAATTATTGAAGATACCCAATGCTCTGAAGTATGGAGGTTGATACATGTTTAATTTAAGAGCAGAGATGGAGAGGAATCAAAAACAAATACCCAGCTCAAAGTTGGCGACAGTGGTGACATCACAGAAAATACAGGGGTTTGTCTCTGATGACAGCCTGGCGACAAGTAATGACAGTCATGCTAATGAAAAAACGAGACTAAATTCTGTCGCCATTTGCAGCCATGAGTCACCGGCAATCAAACTAACTGAAAGTCAGACAAATCAAAGCTTGTCACCATTGTCACCTGCGTCATCACCCTTAGAGCTTAATTTTAATTTTCTAAACGAAACGCCATTTACAAAGGGAATGATTATTGAAGGTTTAAGGCTTTGGAACCAGCCTTTTAGCCAGCAGGATCTAGATGACATTACCGCTGGTGAACTAACGATAGAACAGGCAAGGAAGTATCTCTTTTTATGGGCTAGACAGAATCTTAGTAGGTACTTGAAATTAAAGAGAAATAGTTAATAGCCTTAACTTACTAATCATCAAAGCCCTTTACAGGGCTTTGGTCCAACACACCATCACAAACAGGCGAAGGCCAAAATGACCAGCAAACTGCTGAGTACTGACCAGTTAAACTGGAAATGGCTGACCACCCTGCTGGTGAAAGTGGTCAGCTTTGATAGATGAATGATAACTAAATAACAGAATAACGAACCAAAGGGCATTGACACCATTAACTGCAAACGTAGGGCAAAAGCCTACCCATTATTAAAGCAACGCAGGCACTTGAAGCGAGCCTAGGTTCTAAAAATGGGCACCCTTAAATACTTAAGTAAGTGCCATTCAGACCGGTCACCTTTCCTTTTTTTACTCCCCCCCCAGATTAGGGCTGTTATATTTTCCTTACCGTTGGAACCTCTCCATGCCCTCTATTCTCATACTTTTCTTCCCATTTTTGACCACAAGAATTACAACTAAAAATAGTCGCCCATGTTTTAAAGTCTGTTTTTAACTCAGTGAGATTTGATAGCTCTGGTATATCTTCCCTTCGCTTACCGTCAAAAACCAGTTGTAAGTTTGAACAATTACATGTCATTTAAGAGACCTCAAGTAAATATCGTAAATTCCAAGCTCTGAAGCAGTGCCATTATTAAATAACCACTCCCTAGCACCACCACCAGTTGCTCCTCCTTGAGTAAACCCATAACCTCTTGCAGGAGCTGTTTCAATTGGAGATCGCAATCCAATGCTATAAAGATCCCTCACCTTAAACGTCACTACAACGTCTCCAGCGAGATTAGGTGTAGTACCTGCGTAGTTTGTGAATAAAGAAAGCCTTTTTTGAGCGTTCGCTACAGACGCAACCTTAGCTAAATCATCAGCGGCCCCGACAAATACTTCTGTGCCGCCACCTAAATAACCTTCCCCCCTAGCGAAAGCTTCAGCATACTTTCTTGGCATAACACGAGAAAATATACCGTTAACAGGTAAAGAAGTTACTACAGCTCCAGACTTATTCCCAGGCATCATAATAATCATGGCGTAGTAGGCTGCAGGATCTGATAAACGATAAGCTTCTATATCAACATAGTCTTGAGGTGTGCCTCTAAGCCCAGCAATAGAACTCGACTCACCGTAAAAAATCCCGCCAGTGAAAGAGCTAGCCATATGCTTGAACATACCCTTCAAGGAATTACCTCGAAGCCCTGATATGCTGTCATAGGAAAATAGGTCAACAGATACAGGGCCTAAGCCTCCATTTACGCCCAAGCCTGAAGAAGCCAGCGCCCCCGAAGACCCACCTATACTCCCGTTAGGGCCTTGATCATTACTTCCTACGGTTCCCTGGCGAGATGAGGAGTTATCTCCAGAGTTGGGTCTATTTCGGCCTGTCTTATTATCGTTTCCATCGCCATCGTCATTACCACTTGAAAATGACGGGCCACCATCCGAAGTCAGCGTAAAGTATCCTGAAGGATCTGTCGCAGACAGAGCTCTATTCCAAACATAACTATATCGATTAAAGCTTTGAGAGTTAGTAGGCGCTTGAACCAAAGGATCTTGACTCAAAAACCGGCCAATGGTCGGGTCATACACACGCCCTTTCATATGAAGGCGTGCTATTTTTTTAAAGAACTTTGCATTTCGCGGGCGCTATTATATAGAAAAAAACACCAATTTATGTGAGGTATACCCATTAATAGTCAATGACTTAAGGTATTTCTTTTAAAATTGTATTTTCCTAGGAAATACCAGGCAGTTTATTTGGTAAAAGGTGCTTCGAATTCGGACATTCATACCGCATAGCTAAGAGTTTCCGTAATCGAAAACCTTAGACTTTTTCTTCGCCATATTTTTTTGGAGTAGCTGGTTTAAGTTAGTCAAAAGATAAAATATCGCAACACCTAACAACGCTACGATACTTAGAAAAACACTTACTTGGGTTTCATTGTGCGTTCTAAGCGTTAAACCTGATGCAGTCGCAAGAAGGGGAAGAAGTATCATTGCTATTATATTAATAATCACGCTTTCTAGACCATAAACTGCAATCCAAGGAATGCGTTTGTGGTCCAACAAAAATGACTTCGCATTCCACAAATGAATTGCTAAAAACAACATTGCCGAAATAATAATGGCAGGCGCCATAAAGATAACAACGTTAGCATTCACAGAAAACCCAAACAAAGAGATATCTTTTTTAAGATCAAATTGTTTGAGGTTTAAAATTCTATCTAAATCATCAAAAGACTTTGCTTGGATATCTTTCTGAAAATCTTTCACCTCTTCAAAGCTATTTTGTGCACGATCAACTGAAGACAAACACTCCCCTGACACCAAGCACGCGTAATCAATTAAGAATTCGTGGCTACTAGTCGATTCGATCTCTACGTCATGGACAGCCACACTTTTAACGAGATAATATTCATTGCTATTTTTCTTCTTTAGTACGCTGTAATTAAGCAACGGCTGATTTATCTGAGACCGCTTAAACCTCTCTATTATGGGATAGTCAAACTGAGCCTTGTTTGTACCAGTTTTCTTTGATCGGAGCTGGTTATGAATATAAAGCAAAGGTCGAAAATCACATTCAGGACTTTCCCTTATATCTTCAACCCGCGTCTCGACTCTATCTACTTTGTTAGCTCCATTGGGAACGATTGAGTAATTTTTAGAATCCAGTGGAATCAGTTCCAGGTCAACTTTTGCGCCTTTGCTTATGCTAGCTAAAAGGACTCCAATTGGAGTGAATGAATGTTCAATAGTTTGAATGGCAGACTCAAGTGATTTGTTATTCTTATTTGTAATTTTGATTTCTGAGTTATAGGTTCGAAGCCTTGAAGAGGAGTTTTCAAGTGACAAATAATCTGGAAACGCCTCCATAAAGCTGGTCGAATCTTTAGAAAAGAACAACCCTAAATCAATCCCAGAGTTTAAAACGGCCCCTGTTATAACTCGCTTTCCTTGTACATGTGTTCTTATTCGTGCATTTTCATAGCCTTCAAGTTTTACTCTCTTGAACGCGCGGGAACAGAACTGAGAATCCCCCAAATTCAGTTTACCTTTTATTGCGCTAGCCATTGCCCTCTGAAATATTTCGTTTCTTCCAAACTCCATTGCTCTTATTTGAGTATCGATGGTTTTTAACACATCTGACTGCTGTCTCGCTTTATCAATCTGAGATGATGGATTAAGAAGTAAAGTAATTGTGAATAAGGAAAAAGCAATAATGAAAAAATAGGTATTTTTAATAGACTTAATGTAATCGTCTTCCATTAGAGCATTTTCCTTGGAGTTTAAATATCATTCGACTTGGAGAGTTTTATCCCGCCAGTGCTATTGGGTTACTAGTTTTTGCTTTATTCCATTTAGCTTGTGGGTATCAAAAGGATAAGAACGGCTATAGTAAGTACAATTGAATGAAAGGTTAAGAGATATCACCAAAAGAGTTGTGCTTGGCTTTGAATTCAGTGGTGTAAAGCTCCTCAGAACCATCTGGAAATTGCCTACAACTCACCCTATATTTAACTCATTTATTTCCTGATCAACAGGCGTATAAGGCATAAAAGCAGAAGGATGGCTATCCATATAAACCTTTTTAAGCCTCTTCAAAGAAACATGGGCATAGATTTCGGTTGTTGATATATCCGCATGCCCTAACTGTTCCTGGATCATGCGAATATCAGCTCCGTTCTCCAACATTGTCGTTGCTGCAGTATGCCTAAAAATATTGCATGCACCGGGCTTATCTATACCAGCCCTGCGAACGCTCTCGCCTGCGATTCGCGTTAATTGAGAATTTCTAAATTGAGACCCTTTGTTATCAAGAAAAAGAGCATCACCGGAATCTAGCCTTGCGTGCTTGGGGCGAATTTGTTTGGCATAATATTGAACCCATTCGCAAGCTCTCTCAGAAACCACAACAATCCTATCTTTCTGCCCTTTTCCTTGCCTAACTTTTAAAACTCTGTGTTCGATATTGATATCGCTGAGCATCAAGTTAACAAGCTCTTCACGTCGAATACCACTTGCAAATAGCAATTCGAGAATTACTCGATTCCGAATTGCTTTTAATCCCCCTCTGGACAATACATATCTAAAAATAACATCAAGCTCCTCTGGTAGTAAATAATCCATGGGCAAATGTCGAGGGATCGTTGGTAATTCGAAACGCTCTCCTGGATTACTATTAAGAACATCCAAAAAATAAAGTCGCTTTAGAAAGACCTTAACAGAAGTCAACTTACAACGTCGTGTTGATGGTTCATATTCCTTATCTAACTTAGAGAATCTATATAAAAATATATACTGCCGGTAGTCTTCCAACACATCTAGGGAGATATCCTTAGCATATAAAACTGGCCTCTCTAGTCCCAAGCACCAGTGGGCGAATTTATACAGGTTAGTCTTTTTCCCTTCTAAGGTACGAGGGCTTTGCTCTCGAGCTAAGCAGTCCTTTAAATAACTTTCAATATGCTCTAATAACGTTTCTCCATGGCGGTAAAGCATAATCTGACCTCCTAATGCACGGTGATACAATCAGGGTTAATAAAATTTGAGAACATGCGCTTAAGCACGGTTGTTTTTAAGTAGAGCTTATTTACATCATCCCCCCTTGGCAAACGGGCTATTTTTGACGCTATGCCAATAGCCTTTAAAGCTTCCGAAATCACTATACTTCTGCGATTACCCAGAATGGTATTGGCAAACACAATGTCCACTTGCTTCACTGAGCTACCCTCTAATCGAGCCACATGAGCCTGATTAAAGTCCATGATTCCCAGGGTCGAGAATACGTTATATACCTCCAACCCCATCAGCGTAAGGGCTTCTATCGGAGTTGAAGTTAAAATCACATGAGAAAAGTTCTCCAAAACTTCTTCATTGAAAAAACTGCCAGAACGAGGATTTATCACTCGGTACGGCGTTCCTTTGCCAGGACTAACGTAATTAATGCGCCTTCCATATGCATTCACAAGATCTCCCGACTCATTGAAAATGGGGAACACGACACAACCACGTAGCAGTTCATGTCCGGTATTTTTGTATAGCCCATAACGCTCAAGAATACCTCTAACAGTTTCGCCCTTAACCGTTGTCCCTCGCGGCAATAGCTTTCCAACAGTGCGATCAGCAAAACCAACTTTAAACTTAGAAAGCAATACAGGATTCTCAATTCCTCGCTGCCTTAAATACTCCATGGCCTCATCATCATTCAAAAGTGATTCATGGTAATACTGAATAACTTGATCCAAATAACGACGCTCGGTCTCTTTGCTTAGTAAGGAGTTGACCTCCCAAGTCACATATTCACTTCTGCTACTCATGAGACAACTCCTCATTTAACTTCAGTGTTTCTCTTAAAGAAGGGCCCTTCGGCTCGATGAAATGTGCACGATGGACCAACCTATCCAGTATCGCATCCGCTATCGTTGACTCACCTATATATTCATGCCATTGGGAAACAGGCAACTGAGAGGTCACAATGATCGAACCACATCCGGTTTGATCTTCAATCACCTCTAAAAGAGCCAGCCTAGATTCAGGTGTCATTGGTGCAAGCCCCCAGTCATCAAGGATTAAGAGATCTGCCTTGGCTAATCCTTTTCTTATCCTAGGGAGCGACCCATCCATTCTTGCCCCCTCAAGCACCTCAAAAAGTCTTAGCAAGCGCTTGTAAAGAACCACATAGCCTTTACGTATTGCCTGAATGGCGAAGGCCGATGCGAGCCAGGACTTTCCAGTCCCTGTTGTTCCCACGATAATTAGGTTTTGAGCGTGACTAATCCAATCACAGTTTGCGAGTGACGCGATTTGTTTTTTCTTTAGTTTCCTAGCTGACGGATAGACTATTTTTTCAATACAGGCCTCAGAAAACCTAACTTTAGCCTGACTAAGAAGTCGTTGCTGACGCCGTTGCTGGCGATCGTGTTCCTCTGCATCAACCAATACACCTATAGCGTCTTGCCATGAGTCCGGCTGCATCGAAGGATCATCTAGAAATGCTTCAATCTGATTGGCCATACCATAAAAACGCAATTCATTGAGTTTGCTGATCGTTCTTTCAATTTTCATCGTCTTTACCCTCCGGGCTGTAGTACTCCGCACCTCTGATATTTCCATGCTGAGGAATGTTAAAACTCTCAGATTTAATTTCACGGGAGTCATAGCGATGACTCTCAAGAATCGAGCTAATACTCGCTATAGAAAGAGACGAAAATTCCTTCGCGTACTTACATGCTGCTTCAGATATCTCGTCACCAAAAAAACCTACAAGTCTTTTAAGTTGTTCGCATGCTTTACAGGCGCGCGGAGATTCACTACTTTGCCCAGCAAATTGATATTTAACCGCTTCAACTATGTACTCACTTTTGTCTTTAGCCCACGCTAAGTAAAACGCTTCATTTTGGTTTGCAACATAGTTGTGTTTTGAGGTTCTGTGCTTTGGATCTACGGTCATTTCATTTAGAGCATCACTTCGTTTGTGCGTAGCCACAAGACAACCGTCATTCCATAACTCAATCGTATCAGCCTTTACATATCCCTCTACTTGTTCTCCGATAAGTTCATGAGGAACAGAATATCTATGTTTATGAATACGCACCAAGTAATTGCTCGGCACTTTTTGCCTTCGTATCCACTCTCCTTGCTCGTATTCGTCACTTGGAAGAGCTTGAAGCGCCGGTTTTTCCAATTCCAGATACTTTATCGATCTTGTGCCCGATTCAGTACTTAGCGGCTCGTTGTTATAATCAATCAACTTTTCTTCAATGGCTTTATTTATTTCCGAGATACTAAAGAACTTTCTATCTCGATTAAGGGGAATAATGATTCTTTCTGTTATCCACCGTACCGCATTTTCAGCTGCCCCATTATCTCGAGGGCTGCGTGGGCGACTAGTCAAAGCCGAAGAGTTGTAATGGCGTAAGCAATCAAGATAACAACGATTAAAAACTGGGAACGGCCCTGGCTTTATCACTGCCGCTTTGTGATTGTCGGTTTTTACTGCCTGAGGGACACCGCCAAAGAAATGAAAAGCTTTGCAAAGGCACAGGATAAAATCTTGCGTATTTAACGTAGCGCAAGCTCTCGCAAAGGTGTAGTTACTCGCAGCCAAGACGGCGACGAAAACATAAGCTCTATGTTTAACCCCCGTATCAGGCTCGTACCAAGGCATACGTGTGCCTGCATAATCGGTACAGGCAAGCTCACCAGCTTTGTGAACAAATGTATGTGTGGGGTCTGATTTACGTTTATATCGATTAAACTCAGCCTTACAGTGCGAATATGAATACCACTTACCAGGGTTCTCTTCTCTATAAACCTTCCATAAATCATGAAAGGTCTGATTCTTTACTTGCAGATACTTATAAAACTGCTTGAAGTCTGGCCATTGTTTTACCTTGTCACACTTACGTTTTGATTTAAGAACAGCCAATAATTCACTGTCACCCATTCTAACCACGTCATCCCAAGAAAGTTTCTTGCTCCGCAAGCGTCTTTCGTATTTCTTAACTGTATTTGGTGAAACGAGAGACATTCGAGCTGTCTGAGCACGCGTCTCGTTTTTAGTTAGAATGCGATAACACACTTCTCTTTCAGAATTTTTTAACATTTTTTCGTACCTCTTCAATATCCCAAATAAACGCGACTAGGCGCGACTATGTGAATCTGAGAATCTTTCTTCGAGGCATAGTCAGCCATTAGGCCCGAAGTGGGGGCTTTCGGTACCTTGACTAACTGAGAAGCGGGTATAGAATTGAAAATGTCTGGCCATTAATCTAGACACTTTCGGGGTTTTGATAGCTTGCGCTACAAAGCCCTGATTACTTCCTGCCTCATGTATCTGTTTCGTTTTTCAAACTGCCTCCTTCATGTTTGTCTGTGAATTAATTCTTTGCTCTGCAAGCCAATGAGCAACGTCGATTGTTAGCGCAAATCGCCCTTTTCGTTTGGGTAGACTAAATACGGGAACGGAAACCGACTTTCTTAATACTGCTTGCCGAAACCCAGAATAAGTTTTGTATCCAAGCGCGCCACTTAATGCACCTCCCGTCAAAACCGGCCCATAAAGATCCAACAAGGTCTGTTCAAGGGCTCGCTGTAACTCCTGAAGTTCTGCTGTTTCATCAGCGACCATGTGCGACTCCTCAACTTAATACAATTCAACTTTAACTAATGGCACAAGTCGGCTATTTTTGCCAATGAGCTTTCCCGTTTTTATAGACATATCAAACTGATATGGTCAGGAAGAGTTAACCATACTTGTATAATATTTATTCGTGGAGCATGGCACTGTGGTAAGTTTCGCCGGACATTTCAGAAGTGAACTACGGATTCCAAGTGCTAGGTGGTGGCAGGCGTTCCGGCACTTTGTTTGGCTAGAGTATTTGTATGAAGATCAAGGGCTCAATAAACGTTTAATTTCGGAACTGTTAAGCCAGTATAAAAAGAAGCGTAATACGAATAACTATGACTGGGAAACGCGTGTCATAGCGCGTTTCAAATCAGTGAAGCGCATCGGTAAAGACTATCCAGGTAGTCTTTACCTATATCATCACCCTCTGTTTCAACTACTCCAATATGACACCTCGAGAAAGCTCTCAAGCAATAAAATTAACCTGATTCTTGAAACATTAATTCGTCACGTAAACACTTATGAGCCAGAAAGTGAAATGAAAACACTCGACGAAATCTGCGAGCTAAATGAAGCTGAAGGCTTAACCGCTCTTTTGGGTTTGCTTCGCCTAAACATAATCAAAAATAATGATCTGAAAATTATAGAATTTACCAACAAGCTTCTTCTTTGCGTAGTCAATCTCAACGAATACGACCCATTCTTCTATTATCAACGAGTACTAATTGGCTTCTTCCGATTCACTTTGTTAAAGTGCCCCGCGACAGAGCAAATAGCGAATGGCATTAATTTCAAATACCAATAACTAGCTCTATCCCTATCTCAAAAAAGACTCTTCATCTCACAAACTTTTATCTGTAAACTCCCTCTTTTTGCGCAAACTAAAAAGTAATCACGAGCACACTTTTTAATAACAAACCGGCAAAGCAAATAATAACGGGTAGTCAATTTCATCAGAATATGCAACTGCATATACTGGTCTAGAATGCACCGCACTACTATAAAGATTGCCTCCTCGTTCTGAAAAACATTGCACGCCACTCTGAAAAAGACTGCCTATTTTCATCGATACAACTTTTAATCAAAAGCTGTCGATTTCGTTGCCGTTCATTTCTTATGTTGAGGTATGCTGTTGTGTGTAGTAGTCAGATTTGGATTGATACTATCCAGGCTACTGGTAAGCTAACCATTTGGGGTTATAAAGACTTCGCCGCGTTACTTCAGTGAACACAAAACTCAAGATCATTTCAGATCTAAGCATTTATAGTAAGATTTAACAAAGGTCACTGATTAGTTTGAATACTACCAACCATATTGTTTTTTAGAGATTCAAATGAGTTCAGACAAGACAAACTATAATAGCCATCTAAAGCTTAAGAAGCGCAGGGTTCAGCCGAGCGTTCTTCGAAATAAAGCCAATGATGGTGAGTATTCACCGTCTCATGCATTTGACGTGACTCGACTCAGATCATATGACACTGGTAGTGTTATATCGCGAATCAAGCAAGGAATTCAGTTTGATGAAATCCGTCACCTACAAACCGCATTGAATGCCACACTACAAGAAATATCCATCTTACTTGGCATTTCACCATCCACCCTCTCACGTAGAAAAAAAGAAGGGTACCTCAATACAATTGAGTCTGATCGTCTGGTTAGATTTGCTCGATTAAGAGATAAGGCTCTCGAACTTATGCAAGGTAATAATGAGGCTGCAGTCGTCTGGTTAAGATCCCCTCAGAAACTTCTTTATGGTGAGTCAGCACTGGATCTCGCCAGGACTGAGTTTGGTGCACATGAAGTTGAAGACCTGATTGGCAGATTAAAGTATGGTGTATTTAGTTAACTCCTGAAGGGTGAAGAGTATCCACTCCCAGCTTGCCAGACTTACATTCTTTCTCTAAAGCTACACCTCAATCATGAAATTAGACAGATAGGTATCCGCGCATTCTTTGCCATAGCCGCGCTGATTACTTATCACTCGGGTTTCGCCAATATTGATATCAAAATTGGCGTGGTTATGACCAAACGCCCATAGGTCTGGCTGATGCTTTTCAATTAACGAGTCAAAACCTGAATTGAAATAAGCAGAAATTTCATCTACTGGAAATTTTGGGTTAGCAACTTTCAGTGAAGGCGCAAAGTGTGTGACCACGACGGTCTTGTTGCATTTCGTCGGTTTTGATAGTTCCTCGTCGAGCCAGTTAAAGTGCTCCTCTCCTAGCTTTACACAATCTTCTGGAGTAAATTTTCCGTCTTTGTAGTCAATCTCAATGAAATCATTGACTGACTCTTTGACAACTTTCTTGACCTTGTTTCGTCTATCCTTTCCAAAGCAGAGCATTCGACTCCACCCCGTGCACCCCAAGAATCTAACACCGGAAATTTCAACTGAATCACATTGTAGGAAGTGAATGTTCTTGTTACCTGCCAAAGCGTCTCTGAGGTACTTTTCTCTTCGAGTTAAGTTCTGAGCACCATAGTATTCATGGTTGCCAGTCACATAAACAATCTCAGTCTTTGGCTGCCGTTCAGATATATGTTGAAGAAACGCTTGAGAGTACCTGATTGTTATTTCCCAATCTATAGTAGCCCAACCACCCAGCTTTCAACTTTTCTCTGATCGAACAACCAGCACTCGGTTATAACGGTAATTTGAACCAGAGAAATTCACTCCAAAATTTATGTGATTTTATATTGGTGATC